>Ga0180009_10002642_pt1 | contig 20949 bp, 13 predicted proteins | sample OS_PC_MetaG_FD_123537 | JGI IMG/M metagenome (GOLD analysis project Ga0180009, IMG submission 123537) | Groundwater microbial communities from the Aspo Hard Rock Laboratory (HRL) deep subsurface site, Sweden - OS_PC_MetaG | ecosystem: Environmental > Aquatic > Deep subsurface > Groundwater...
CCCCATAATTCCTTTTTCCCGGCATCCGAAAATAATGGATTTTATATAGTCTTCTTCAGAAACAGCACCACCCATATTAAAGGACACCCCTCCGATGGGTGCGGCAAGTATTGGAAGCGACAGATGTTTTCCAAGAACAAAAGCACTTAAATCCGGTTCAACCACATCATGAACCAGGCGCATATTAAAATTAATGGCTTTAAGGGCCGCGACATTTGCCTTAAATGAAGATGCCGTACCAATCCCCCCCATGCCGGGAACCTCTCCTGCGCAGGCATTCCCGTTGCATTCCCTGCATACGCTGCAATAGCCTTTCATTAATTGTTTTGCAGTTTCATATATTTCTTGCATATCGTTTTTTATCCTCTCAGCTTATCAGACTGATTTTGCGATTTCTTCGGCTTCACTGATGCAATACATCAAATGTCTTGGTGATTTTGCATCGCCGATCAGATGAAACGTGGCGTGGGTTTTTTTCTCAAGTTTTTTAGCATCCCTTATGGGACTTTGCTTTTCCGAAATCACCACTGACTCAAACCCGGTTAAAGTTATTTCTTCTCCATTGGCCTTAAATACAACCCCGTCATCTGTAAACTGTTTTATGGCCACATTTTTATACAGGGACACATTTGCCTTTTTAAGCCGTTCTCTCAAGTAATACCGGTCATTGCTGGACATTTCCTCTGCAAAACTCTTTTTCCGATTCAAAACAACAACTTCTTTTCCCTGATCTGCCAGAAAGTCAGCTGTAATCAAACCGGTCATACCGCCACCCAGCACAATGACCTTTTCTCTGACCTTTTCTTTGCCGCTGATCACATCAACATTGGTTGCAAGATCCATTTTTGTTTGAAAAAGTCCTTTAATTACCGGCATATCCGGCATTGACCCTGTGGCAAGGATGACGTTATCCGGATTGATTTCATTGATCAGTTCCAATGAAAGTGCTGTGTCATACCGAACCTCAACCTTCAACCGGGTAAGTTCGTGTCTGAAAAAGTCAAGGATATCATTGAGTTCCCCTCGGCCGGGTGCTTTTGAGGCAAGGGACAGCAGCCCGCCTGCCTCTTTTTGCATGTCACACAGAATGGTCTTGTGGCCTTGAAGGGCAAACTGCCTTGCCGCTGCCATTCCGGCAGGACCTGCTCCGGCAATAAGGATGGTTAAGGCTTGAGAAGGCTTGACGTCGTCTTTGAGTTTATATTCCCGGCCCACGTCGGGATTGACCACACAGGAACCGGGTTCCTTGGCAAGTACGGCATGAATACATCCAAGACAGCAGCCGATGCAGGGGCGAATTTTTGAAAATTCACCTTTTCTTGCCTTTTCAGGATAATAGGGATCGGCAAGAAACGAGCGGCCAAAGGCCACCATGTCTGCCTTTCCCTCTTTGACAATCTGATCGGCATGATCCGGATATTTAATCCGCCCCACGGTAATCACGGGAATGCTGACATGTTTTTTGACTTCTTCTGCCAGATGGACAAAGCACCCATGCGGGGTGTACATGGAAGGAATGGTCAATTCGGTTGACCCGTAAACCCCGCCTGAAACATGAAGATATACAACACCGGCCTTTTCAAGCAGAGGAGCAAGTCTTACCGTGTCTTTGAGCTCCCATCCGTTTTCAATATAATCGTTTCCATTGATCCGTATCCCAATGGGAAAGTCTTTTCCTGTTTTTGACTGGATATCTTCAATAATTTCAAATAAAAACCGTGACCGGTTTTCAAATGAGCCCCCATATTGATCTGTCCGGATATTGGAATTGGGTGCTAAAAACTGGTTGATTAAATAACCGTGGGCACCGTGAAGTTCGACAAAATCAAATCCTGCTTCCCGGCATCGCCTGGCAGAATCTCCAAAACAGGCCGTCAATTCTTTTATTTCGCTGATTTCAAGGGCCCTGACTTCCCCTTTTACAACAGCAGGTGCAGGAATGGCAGAGGGTGCCACTTTCCGGGGAAGGTATGACTGGCGACCGCCGTGCATGAGCTGCACCCCGAACAAGGTGTCATATTGCTTCACCTTTTGAACCATTTCTTTAAGGGCCGGGATACACTCATCATTATACATCTGGGGTAAATCCGGCAGTTCCTGACCGCCGGGATGGACGCTTCCGCCCCCCACCAGCATCATGCCGACACCGCCTTTTGCTCTTTCTACAAAATACTCTACCAGCTGCTCTGTCACGCAGCAATTGTCATCCACACCAAAATTGATGCTCATGGCAGACATTAACAATCTGTTTTTTGAAGTCATATTGCCGATCCGGATCGGGCTGAAAAGATTTGATAACATACGAAAAGAGTTCCTCTTGAATTATCCGTCAATATTATTGGGTCCAAAGGTCAATATATGCGAATTTTGTATCCTGACACAAGTTTTTTTAAAAAAATATAAAGAATAAGCCTGTCTTTACAAGAGCACCCTGTCCGGCATCTCAGGGGGGAGCGCTTTTATTCCCTTGATATCTCATTTAAAACAGATTCAACCAGTTCTTCAAAATCCGACATTGTCTTTTTTCCCCCTGCAAAGGAACGGCCGGTCACTGTTTTAAAAAATTTTGCACAGATATTTCTCTGGGCCGTGGTAAAATCTGTGGAGTATCCTTTTTTTTTGATATCTGTTTTCCCGGTCAATTCGGCTAAATCCCTTCGGCCATGGGGCCGGTTAATCATATAAGAATAATAAATCAATGCCCGATCCATCAGGATATAGAGAAACTGGAAGTCTTTAGTCGGTCCCAGCTTAAGTTTATCTCCGCCTAATCCAATGCCGGCTGGTTTTGTTTTTGCCATTTTTTTCCCACCAAACAAGGCGGACCCTGCCCCAAGAATCCCTCCAATTGCGGTAAAGACACCAAAAGTAATGCCGGCCGCAGCGGTATCAATCACTGCGCCCATGGTACCGCCGATAATGGCACCGGTTGCTGCCAGTTGCTCCTTTGTCAGTCCAAGAAGCTCCCAGGTCTGTTTTGAAAACAGATCATGACTGAGAATGGAATATTCCGGCAGATGGACCTCAAAAAGATGATGCTTAAACAAGGTCCTGATTTTACTGAACATCTGTTTTTCAAATTTCTTAATATCAGCCTGGTATTTTTCATTCAGCGCTTCTATGATTTTTTCTTTGTTTGAAGATGCCGTGATGGTTTCAGACACAAAAAAAGACAGACTTTTTTCAAGGGTTTCAATCATGCAGGCCGTAACAAGACGGTTTCTTTTCAACCAGTCTTTTTTAAAAGCCAGGATCACATTGGACAGCATGGGTTCCCATTCCTGATCAATGGCTTTAAGGCTTTCAAGCATTTTAATGCGCTCTGTGAAATTGGCAGTGTTTGAATTAAACACTCGAATGGCATTAAAATGCTTTCGAAATTCATTTTTCCAGTCTGATGTATAATCTTTTTCATCTGTTTTGGAGTTGACAATGGCCATTCTCGGACGTCCGGTAAGTCTTAAAATTTCCATTTCAGCCAGATCATCATCCCGCACCGGTCTTGACCCGTCCACAACATAAATAATACCCGCTCCCCCGGCCACTGGTCCCAAAAGTTCACATTCATCTGCAAAAAACGGATCATTTTTATGTGCATCAATAAACCGGTCAACCAGTTGTTCCGGGTCTCCGTCAAAGGCTTTAAACCAGGCAAGGGTCTGCCTTGGCACCTGGAACCCAGGGGTATCCACAAACCGGATGATTTCATTTCCATCAATCCTGACGGTGTAGCGCTTTGATACAATTGTTTCACCGGGAATACGGCTGACCTTTATCTGATCGTCCTCGGTCAGGGTGGATACCACTGAAGACTTTCCTTCATTGGGGTGGCCCAGTACGGCAAACTGCGGTATCATCATTAAACAATCCTTTTTACGATAATGTCAGGATCTTTTAGGTTTAATACAGCCTTTTTCCAGACGCCAAAATTCAAGTCCTTATCGGTGACCAAAAGATCTTGTGGTCCTGCACCCCCTGTTAACAGTATCCACAGGGATCTGCCGTTTGGCAGGGCCGCCTTTATCCGGGTAATATAATGGAGCAAACCTCTTATGGGCGGCTGCCAGACTTCATGGACAAGGATCACCTGGTCTGCATCACTGTTGTTTATCTGATGGACAGCCGTTGTATCATCCTCTAAATCAAAGGTAATCCCTATGCTCTCTTTCACTGTAAAAAACAAGCTTGTTTCAATATGGTGGATGATTTTTTCCATTGCTGCATCAGCATATATTTTTTTTGAAGCAAGGAGCAGTGCCTTTCCTTGTGGAAGTTCAGTCCTTTGTTTTAAAGAAACTGCCATTGTCTCTTTAATCGGGTTGTGCTCAACAGCCGTTTTCCCAAGCGGTTCATCAGCCTCAATGTCCATCAAAGGAGACTGCATCCTGACGATCAGCTGCTTGAATCTGGGTCTTTTAAAATTAAAATTTCTTAAAACACGCTTTTGTGCGTAAATTCCAGTGATAAGAAGAAGTCCCCTTGGGATAACCGCATAAAACAAAATCCCCATACAGATGAAGGGCCACCAGGATACCAGGTCCTGTGTCGCCAGCACAGAGATGCCGTCCTTTAAAACTATCCGTGATCCCTCTATCTGCGATAGCGTCGGATGGGAAAGGGATAGCGGCATAAACCAGGACCAGGGTGTGGCTATGAATGAAACCATATCATGTATCCTGGCACTTGAAGTCGTGAGGGTGGACTGCCACCCGAATGCCATGTCGCTGACGACCACCCTGAAAAATGTTCCGCCAAGAGCACCTGCTGAAAAACTCAAGGAAAACAAAGATGTCAGAACAACAAAGGGCCAGAAGAAAAGATCCTTATATTCCCTGTTTTTCATACGGATAAGGGATGAGGTATATTCCAGGGTATCAAGACTTTTTCTAAAAATCGCCCAGTCTGCTTTTTTTAAAATTTTTGGCAGTACATTAAAAAACAATGCCGATAAAAGGGTATGTAGGATGGAGTTTTGAAACCGGGATTTCCTGTTTTTCTTTCCTGCCGCCCTTTGCACCAATAGTATCAGTACAAAAAAAATCAACACCACCTGGAACATAACAAACAGGGCGATAAAAACCGCCACATTTATGGGACGGGTGCCGTGGTAGGCAAGAAAAGAATACACCAGTGATATCCCGGCAAGCCCCCCGAAAAAAAACATGGCATAGGCACTCCAGGTATAAAGGAAAGAAAAAATACTGCCTGGCAGCAGCGCCAATCCTTTTTTATTTTTTTCTTTAAAAAATTCTTCTTTTCTGTAAGACAGCCATGACAATAAAAGGGCGTTGTCCGTCTGGCAATGATCCTTGCAGCGGGTATAAATTTTACGGTCTTTGATGGCCCGCAGCCGGATATCTTCTGCAGAATCCAGGGCATCATCCTTACTGATGAGATAATCCAGATCAATGATATCTTTTAATCTTATTTTCATTCGTTATTATTAACAGATCATTGCATTTTTCACAATTAATCTTGAAATGTCATCCAGAAGTTTTGAGTTTAGGTTCCAGCGGTGCCAGTAAAGATTAACCCTGACGTGACAGGACGGCACCATATCAACCAGGAGGCCGGATCTGATAGGGTCAAGCCCCTGAAGATCGGGAATCATTCCATAGGCCAGGCCATCCATGATCATCTGAGCAAATTTTTCCGATGACGGCACATAGTGGACAGGAAAATTTTTAATGGGTTTCTTAAAAAATTTTTGAAAAAACTTGTCATGAAGATCATCCTTGCGATTAAAGATAACGGCAGGGGCTGTCTTCACGCTTAGTTCGTCAACCCCTTTTAAAAAATACTGTCTGATAAAGTTTTTAGTGGCGGCAAGCCGGTAGGTCATGGTTCCGATGGCTTCAACACTGCACCCTTGCACCGGTGATTTTTCCGAACTGATACAGCCTGAAACCTCCCCGTTTCTCAGCAGTTTATGGGTCTCATCCTGATCATCCACCTTTAAATCCAGAAGAATGTTCTGTTCTTTTAAAAACCTGCCGATTACCGGGAAAAACCAGGTGGCAAGGCTGTCGGCATTAATGCCCATGGGAAAAACGTGAAAGTGTGTTTCTCCTTTTTTTTCCAGGGTTCTTTCAAGATCAGCCTCAAGGCTTTTCACCTTGATATAATGTTTTAAAAGGTGTTTTCCGTTCAAGGTTGCCCGGGGTGGAACCGTCCGGGTGACAAGGACCTGCCCTGCCTGGTCTTCCAGCAGCTTTATGCGCTGGGATACTGCCGACTGGGTGATGTGCAGTTTTTGCGAGGCTTTGTCAAACCCTTTTTCATGGATCACACAGGACAGCGCTTCTAACAGTTTATAGTCAAACATCCTCTACCATTAGCATACCTAATAAGAGAAGAAAATAATTAACAGGAGTTAATACCCATCACTTCTTAATATCCGGGTACCGGATCTTTTTGTAGTAGGATTCAGACTGATAAACAGCTGCCAGGGGGTTGTGCCCTGTAACCCTATCCTTTACTGCCAAAACCGTGGTGGGGATATCGCTGAATTTAAAAAACAGGGCATCATGCCCCACGCACAGGCCCAGGAGGATATTAAACTCAACCTGCTCTTGGTTCAGGGCCTTGGCCTGGAATATGGGATTGCACATGGCCTCATCCGTGCCCTTGTATATTTTTTCATCATCTGATATGCCAATGCTCTCTTTGGATGTGTTCCCTGCCTTGCAACAAATGGAAACGACTTCAAACCCATACCCTGTCAAAATTTCTTCAACAATTTTGGCTTCCTTTGAAAGGCCCAGGCAAAAGGCAAGGCCAAGGCGTTTATACCCCATTTTCAAAGCAAATTCACAGGTCTCAACGATCCGTGTTTTGGTCGGCTGCATGATATAGGGGTGTTGATCCCGATTGGCATAACACTGGGCCTCCTGTAACGATGCCTTGTAGGCAAATGCTTTGACATCTTTGGGTTCATAGGCTTTATTGGCTTCTATTAACACCTCTTTTTGCGTCACTGTGGGACACCCCTTGTGCCCCTTTCCTTTGTCTGAAAAACAAATTCTTTGGGGAACCTCCACTTCACACGATGCGCAGGAAGGACTTGTTTTCTTCTTTTTTTTGTCTGTCATTTTTTTCTCCAGAGTAAAATTTGTCCTGATGCTTTAATGTCTATGCAAACTTTTTGTTGCCGTCAAGAAGGGATTTGTCATAAAAAAAGACTTGTCCTGACGAGAACACATCAGGACAAATCCGGGAAACTCATTGTCATGCCGTCCAATCCATCTCCTGGATGGAACTGACAGAACCGTCTTCATTTAATGCTATACTGGATTTTTTTATTCTGGCCTGCAAAAGATTGTCCTCATTTCGCAAATCAAAGGGGGTTTGTGCATTGACAAGATAAATGGCGCCAATGCCGGCATCCTTGATTTTTGTCAACTGCATTGCACCCTGGTCATCGTTTTCCCAGATGGTAAGGTCATCAAATATAGCGTCATTTTCATCAATCCAGAAATTTTTATCCAGATCATAGTCGCTTAACTCCCCGAATCCGTCGCCGGTGGTCGGTCCAAACAATTCATTGCCGTTATTGATGATCCCGTCCCTGTTTTTATCAAGACTAAGAAAACCACTGCCCGGCATCAACATGGAAATTTCTTCCTCTTCCCCATCCATGTCAAGATCAAATGAAACCCGGGTTTCAGACAATCGGGGAATTGTGGTGTCAAGATTGATTACCAGAGGATCTATCAGGACATACCCTTTTTCTTTATGGACAAACTGGTCTTCTCTGAAAAATTCTCTTTCAAGATTCATTTGAAAAGAAAAATCAATGGTTTTCCCATCTATTGTGTTGACAATCCCATGGGTAAAAAAATTGGTGGACTCCTTCTCCTGGTGGACATAGGTTCTTTTTTCAAATAATTCATATTCAATCATTTTCATGGGAGGTTGAGGATAGGGATTAATATTCACCCTGTCGAATTTAACCAGCTGAAGACAGCATCCTCTTAATCCACTTGAATTCAATTGCCGAGAAATCGCATCAAGAATCTGTCGCATTTTTTCAAGCTCGTTTAAAAATTGCCTGGAAAGCTCCATGGCATCCTGCCCGTTAAAAGCAGCAGCTGAATACCAATGGCTGGTAAAACCCATATCCACCTGCTGGAGGGACGATGCTGCATTAAATCCGGCAAGTCCCTGATCAAACAGATCAACAAACTTCATCTCTTTTTCAAATTTTACTTGATTTTTTTCTGAAAACGCCCGTGTCGAAGACAGGTTGACATTAGATGTATCAATCTTCAAGATCGGCCCCCTTTTTAATTTTTCGGCTGCCTCATCATCCTGAGTTGGGGCCGATATGTCTTTTTGTTTCCGGCATTCTCCAAAAACACCGTGAACCCGCACATACCCTTGTGCTTTAAAGATAAAGAAGAAGCAATTTTTGTACCTTTTCCCTATCTGTTTGATTTAACAAAACAATGTGAATTTTTAAAAATTATTTCAGATATTTTTCAGGAAAAAAATACCCATTTATTGAAGTAATTTCCCTTGGGATGATTAAATATATAATTAATTAGTCAAATTTGACTAATTAAACTTGACAAGTCGGAATTTATTCTTTATGGTTTGAAAAACACTTGAGAGGGCCAATATGAATGTTGCTAAATTTGTAGTGCTGGGAACACTGGATCAACTCATTTCCGGCAGTGGTTATGATATTATCCGTGAGCTGGACAAAAAAATGATCAGTCGATGGACCAATGTGAAAAAAGGGTCTATTTATAATGCCTTGAAAGTCCTTGCAAAAGAGGGTCATATTCTGGAAACTGAACGGTTAAAGCAAGGATCGTTTCCCACAATGACCCTTTACAAAATAACCGAATCCGGACAAAAATTATTTGACACCCTGCAGGCCCAAGCATTTTTAGGCCTTTATCCCTATTATTTTGGATTTAAAATTGCCTTAAAATTTAATTCCCGTTTATCGCCGGCTCAAATTCACAAATATGCGGATCAGGCCGTTAAGATCATAGATGCGATTATTGCCGGGATGGAGATGTATTTAGCATCCATCAGCAAATCTGATCCTCGATCAAAAACAGATCCTTTTTTTATTGAACACGATAAAATGCTGTTGAGACAGGAAAAAAAATGGATTCAAATGGCAATGGATCGACTGGATGGATAAAAAAAACAAATTTAAAACACTTGCCAATATTTTTTTGTTTTATTAGTCAAATTTGAATATTTAAATCTGATTAATTTAATTTGAATATTTACAAAGGGGAAGTCAAGTTATGAAAGCAAGCATGATGACGTTCAGTCAGACCGGGAACACGCTTAAGGTGGGCGATTCTATTAAAAGCGGGTTAAGAGACTATGGGTTTGAGGTGGATCATGTTCGATTTTTGCATCGGAAAAAGTGGAACCCTCAAACCGCTGATCTGATTGGGATAGGGTGCCCGGTATTTGAGAATCTGCCGGCAGAGTGTGTACTGGAATTTTTAAAAAAAAGCGCATGCCATTTCAAAGGGAAAAAAACTTTTGTTTACATCACCTCGGGCGGATCTCCTGCAAAATCATTATGGCATCTGGCCCAGGCTGTTCTGCAAACAGGCGCCGGGGTCATTGGGGGGTTGCAGCTGCGGGGGGCTGTCACAGTGCCTACCAAATTCGGGGAATTCATCGGACGACCCGACAGCCGGGATCTTGAGCATGCCCATGATTTTGGCCATGCTGTTGCAAAGGGATTTTTATACAACAGCACGCTTCCGGATCATTTTAGAGTAAGCCCTGATATCGGCGGTAAATTTTATAATTCAATCGGCCCGTGGCTGACATATCTGAAGAAAAAGACAACACCCATACCAAAATGGGATGCACAAAAATGCAATTTTTGCGGCAATTGTGCTTATGAATGCCCCACCGATACCATTACAATTCAAAACAAATCCATCCATTTTGGCAATACCTGCATGGTCTGTTACAGATGCTGGCATGTCTGCTCTCAGGGTGCGGTCTCGATCCGGTTTTCACCGGGTAACGGATTTATTGAAAGATCTTTGTATGCCAATAGAATGGAACGATACTTTGGCAACATTGGAAAGGATGAAATCATTGGAACCAATCTGTATAAAGATGTTCTGGCCAGAAAAATCCGATTAAAATATGACCGGAAACATCCAACCGCGGAGTTTGACGATGTCAGGTAATCTTTATACCCGTTCAATAAACGCTACCGATAAAATGGAGAAATCCCATGGATATAAAAAAAATGCTGTTTGACCCGGACCGGCGCGATTTCATGAAAACCATGGCTTTTGGGAGCAGTGCTGTTTTTCTTTTTGGCAGCCTTCCTTTTTTAACTTTTTCCTGCACCAGTTCAGGCACAGCCCCAGGCAAGGCTGCCGGTATCCTGGTTGACTTTAACAAGTGCACAGGCTGCAGGACTTGTGAAGCGGTCTGTTCCTCCTTTAATAAACCCAAAATTATAAATCAACACTCATTTCCAGGAATTGGAAATCCCTGTGACGCGAACATCAAGGTGTACACCTATAATCCTGACGTTGATATTCCTTCCATGTGCGCCTTGTGTGATGACGCCCCCTGCATACAGTCATGCCCCGTTGTTGAAGATCCTGTCACAAAAAACAGGGCATTGTTCAGGGATTCTTATACCCATGCCATCAGAAATGATCCTGACCGATGTCTGGGCTGCGGCAATTGCAAAGAGGCCTGTGAAAACAGCAGTGCCGGTATTATCCGGCAAAATTTGTCCACCCGTCTGCCCGAAGGCATCTGCACCCTGTGCAACGGTGATCCACACTGCGTAAAACACTGTCCCTACGGCGCCCTTAAATATATCAAAAAACCAATGGATTATCCGCTTGACAGACTATCACCGGACAAGGTTGCAAATAAGATTATCAAAGACCTGTATGGTATTTAAATTGGGGAGAAAAAAATGAAAACAAAACGATTCGGATATTATGGTGTTCTTTTGAATATTCATTTGACAACCGGCCGTATTGATAAAAGCCGCCTGTCTTTTGAGGATATTGACACTTATATTGGCGGACGAGGCCTTGGGATGAAACTTTTATGGGACAACCTTGAAAAGCCCGGGATTGACCCGCTTTCCCCCCAAAACCCGTTGATATTCATGCCCGGACCCTTTTCAGGGTTTCCCATACCCTGTGCTTCCCGTACCTGTGTTATCAGCAAATCTCCCTGTACATCCCCCCTTCTTTCAGACCATGCCCATGCCTCAACAATCAGTTATTCCAATTTTGGCGGGTTTTTCGGTCCTGAAATCAAGTTTGCCGGTTATGACGGAATTATAATTACCGGCAAAGCACCCGCACCTGTCTATATCCTGATTGACAATGACAGGGTTGACATAAAAGATGCCGCCCACTACTGGGGCATGGGAACAGATGAGTTTGATAAAAAATTTTCAACCGCCCTGGGAAGCAACCGATATCGCACCTGCTATATCGGTCCTGCCGGTGAAAACCTGGTGCCCTATGCCAGCATTATGCATACGGCTGCCAGGGCCGCCGGAAGAGGTGTGGGATGTATCATGGGATCTAAAAACCTTAAGGCAATTGCCATAAAAGGCTCCCACCTGCCGGAAACAGCCGATCATCAGATGCTGCTGGAAAGGATGAACAATTCAAGGAACTATTTTAAAGGATTGTCCCGGGGAAAAATCCTGTCTTATCTCTTTCGCAGCAAGGGAACTGCTTTTTTGCTTGAAAAAAAGAGCAAACAAGGTGTCATGACCGTAAAAAACTTTCAGGAAGGAACCTTTTCAGAAATTGATCAAATCAGTTGTGATGTTGCCAGAGAAAGACTGTGGGTTCGAGACTATGCCTGTTATTGCTGCCCTTTGGCCTGTAAAAAAAGCGGCATTGTAAAAAACGGTCTTCATAAAGGCCTGCTGGTCCATGACGGCCCGGAATATGAAACCGGCACCATGCTGGGTGCAAACCTAATGATATCTGATTTGGAGAGTATCATGAAATTGATATATGATGGAGACAACTTCGGACTTGATATCATTTCAGCCGGCAATGTCATTGGTTTTTTAATGGAAGCCTATGATAAAGGAATCATAGACAAAAATTTTCTGGATGGGATTGATCTGACCTGGGGGAATGCTCAAGCAGCCATAAAAATACTGGAAAAAATTGCAAAAAAAGAAGGAATAGGTGTTCTTGCCGCCAAAGGGGTAAAGGCATTGTCCAAACACATTGATTCTCAAAGCGCTGATTTTGCCATGCATGTCAAAGGGCTTGAACTTGCGGCTCATAATGTCCAGGCAAATCCGCCCAAAGGCCTTTGCTATGCCACTGCCAACAGGGGAGCCTGTCATCAGAACGGTGAAACCATAGAAGAGCAGGACTTCAGAGCACTGATTGATGCCCTTGGAATTTGCAGATTTGCCTGCACACCCCCTCTTGGGCTCAGCCTTAAAAAGCTTGCCGGATTACTGGAAAGCATTACAGGCGTTCAAAGGACACCGGAGGATTTATTATTAGCCGGCGAACGGATATTCAACCTTGAAAAAATGTTTAATTATACAGAAGGATTCAATCGGCAGGACGACAACCTGCCTGAAAGGTTCTTTAAAGATCCCTTATCCTTTGGCCCCAAAAAGGGAGCAGTCCTTGATAGAAAAGAATTTGAAACCCTGCTTTCCAAATATTATCAAGCAAGGGGCTGGGACCCTGAAACCTCAAAGCCCCAAGAGCCAAAACTTGCACAGCTTGGGTTGTTATTTACAAAAACCCGGTGAGAGCTTGCTTTTTTTAGGCTTAACTTTAAAAAGATGAAGCCGTTGTATCAAAAGGTATACCCCATGGAAAAATGGAAACTGCCGGCACTTTCATTGGGTTTGGGGTCCAGTTTATGACCGTACAGAAATCCGATGGGACCAATGGGGGTCAGATATCGCAGTCCAATGCCGACAGAATCCCGAAATGATTCTGAATCGCTCCTGCCCTGGGTTCCTGCCACGGTACCGATATCATAAAATGTGGTCAATTCCAGATTCAGTCCCAGGTCACACCGGGCCTCCAGGGAGCCGAGGATGACCTCACGGCCGCCCACGGCCTGACCGCTGGCATCTATCCGAAGCAGGTTTTCGTCAAACCCCCTGACCGTGGAAGTGCCGCCAAGAAAAAACAACTGGTCTTCAGGAACATGGGTATTGCTGCCATAGGGCTGTATAAATCCATACCGCCCCCGGACCGCAACCGTCAGGGGTTCAAAAAGGGTATAATAGAACCGGGCATCCAGCCGGTATTTGATAAAATCATCCTGGTCATTTCCAATTCCTTTGGAAATATCAAGGTCGGCAGATGAAAAAATACCGTTCCTAGGCCTGACATATGAATCCGTAGTTTTATAAACCAGGCCGGGGCTGGCAACGATAATATGCCTGGGGCTGTAGTGTTCTGTTTCCACACCCGTCAACTGCCGGGTCCGGGTCAGGTATTGTTCCCGGAACTCATAAACAAATCCCAGGCCGGCCGTCAGTTTTTTTTCAAAAAACGACTGGGAAAAATCCTGGGACGCGCCATAGGTTAAGGTGCCGAAATCTTTATTAAATTCTTCCCGATCTTCGGTAAACAACCGCGTACTGGATGCTGTCCGTGTGGAGAAAAGCCTGGGGTCTGTTAATGAAATATCGGCTTTATAGCCGATCTGGCTGATCTCTGCCCCGGATTGCAGATCAAGATTTCTACCCGCAAAGTTATGATCTCCTATCAGCGTATTAAAGTAGAAATGGCGTTCTGTATCATATCCTGTCCCGGCTTCAAAAAAGTATGGCTTTTTTTCAGCCACTTCCACGACAATATCCATCTCATCTTCAGCGGTTTTCAACCCGAGGGTCCTGAACCTTGCCGAATCAATGGCATTGATATCCAGGATATTCCTGCGGCTTTCAAGCAGCTTTGAAAGCAACAGGGGTTGACCCTCTGCAATTTCCATTTCATTCTCCAGGACATCCTCCCGGGTCCTGAAATTGCCCATATAAAAAATCTGTCCCACCGTCACCCTTGGGCCTTCACTGATTTGATAGAAAAGATTGCCCCGGGATCTGTCCTGTGTAAACTCCGTCACTGCCTTTACCGCCACATGGGGATAGCCTGCTTCTGAAATTTTCTCCTGCAGTTTTTTTTCATCCGTTTCAATCATTGATTCATTGAAAATTCCACCGGGTTTCAATTCAAAGACAGACAAGGCCATTGCATGCGGTATTGCGGTCAGGCCATTAACTTCAACTTTACCCACAAGGGTTTGGATGCCTTCATCAATTGCAAGATATATTTCAACCACTCTTTTAGGACTTTTGTCAGAAGAGGAGAACTCCTTGATCTGGATTTTTTTTTCCACCCTTGCCCCTGTATACCCTTTTTGCCGATAAATCGCCCGGACAGCATTGATATCCGCTTCAAGTACCTGTGGCACATAACTGCCCTCAGATCCAAATCCCCTGGTCCTTGTCAGTATACTTTTTAAGATTTCTTTTTCTGAAATGGCATGATTGCCGGAAATCTTAAGTCCGGACACGCGGTAGGGACGGCCTTCATCAATCTCGAGGACCACCTTCCGTATGGAAGGATCCTTTGGATCATTGTCAATGATCCGTTTCTCAAGGACAACATCCAGGTATCCATTTTCTGTATAGATCTTTTTCAGATTGCGGATACTCTTTTTTAATCCAAAATTATTTTTGTTCCCTTCTTTGGAAAAGACCATTTCTTTTTTAAGGGTATAGTCCCTGAACTTTTTATTCCCATGGAATGAAACCTCATACAGGGGACCCTCTTTAATATTAAACATCACAGCCACAGTTTTTTGTTTATCATCCTTTATAACTTCTGCAGCTACCTGGACATCGGCAAATCCTTTTTCACGGTAAAAAGAAATAAAATTTTTAATATCCTCTTCCAGAGCTTTTTTGACAAACCGCTTGGCACTGCCAACCAGAACTGAGGCTTTCCAGGTGTTGATCCGAAGATTCAGCCGCAAAGAAGAAAAGTGATGATTTCCAACAATTTTTACCGTGTTGACACTGTAAAAATCTCCTTTTTCAATCTCAACGAAGATGACATAGTTACCGTCTGCTTCATTCTTATGAGCAGACACCTTGATTTGAGGGTCTGTATATCCCTGATCTTTAAACAGGTTCTTTATCCGTTCCGGCTGCTCATTAAGTTTTTTTTCTGAAAAAGAATCCCCTGTAAAAATGCTCATCACATTGATGACTTCCTTTTGAAACAAAGGAAAGGCATTGTGTATGACAATATCCTTGATTCTTCCAAAAGGTGTCAGAGAAAAGGAAAGGATAACACCTTCAGGTGTCAGGTCCGGATCTGCCACATGGACGGATTGAAACATATTGGAGTCCACCAGTGCGGCAATGGCCTTTTCAATCTTGTCAAGGCTGTACAGATCCTGTTTTTTTATGGGAATAATGTCTCTGGCCATGGATTCCCAGAGGTGATGATCTGTTTTACTGTCCGTGATATGAATGACAATATCAAAAATCTTTTGCCCGGAAAAATTTTTAAAATGGTCCTGGTTTGTTTCCTGGGCCGGGCAAAGGTTCTGAAAACAGACCAGAATCAAAAGTGCTGTAAAAAACGCTTTAGACCAAAACCGGATATTTTCATAAACATATTGTTGCGTCATTTTGTTCTTCTCGTTCTTTGTAAAAAAAGATCCATGCTTACCGAAACTCCAGCCGGTACTTAAGTTCTCCGCCGAACTTCCCGCCTGAATCCTGAAATCCGCTCATCATAAGGTTTTCCAGCAGCTTATAATAGGTTGTCACCCGCTGAACCGTTTCACCATTCCGGGTATCCACCCCATAGGTGACACTCATCTGTCTGGACAGGTCCTTGCCCACGGTCACGTGGACGTTCTGTGATCCGGAATTATTCTGATCATTCATCTGGATTTCCAGTTGATCCATACCGGTTGCCTCTTTCAGGCTTTTCTTGAGCGCATCTGCCAGGAGACCTGAAACAATTTCACCGGAGGCAGCCTTCCCACTTCCCTGGGCCTGCCCCAACTCACGGGTGGTTTTGCCAAAAGCGATCAGGGAAATGATATCGGCATGGGCCTCAGAAGGGTCTGAAGAAAACTTTAAATTCAAGTTATCCGTGGTGCCTGAAACACTCAGGGTAATGGTCCAGGTCCGAATGGTCATTTCCCCGTCAATTTCAATATTGGGTTCTATTTTATAGGGATTTACAAAATCAATAACCCCTTTTTTAACTTCAAATTCTGCTTTGTGAAAGGTAATGGTCCCTGAATCCACGGTTGCCCGGCCGCTAAGCAACGGCGTAAGAACGGTTCCCTGGATGGTAAGATCAGGGCTGACCAGAAGGTATGCCAGATTATTGTCCACCAGCAGAGACTCTTGCCGGCTGACATTAACATTCAGGGCGATTCGCTCAAAAAAAGAATTTTTCATTTCTTCCTTTAGCGGAGCAGTTTTCCGTGTCCTCTGGGTGGTTGCGGCAATCAGATCCAGGTCCACATCTCTGTAATACCGACCTTCCAGCAGAACAATCTCTCCTGTCAGATCTGCTTTTTCCTGGGTGCCAAAAAGGGCCAGGCGGCTGTTCAGTGTTAACTCCATCACATCAGGGATATCCAGGGTCAGCTGGTGGGCATTAAATTTAAGATCAACATCCTGGAAATCACCATTGGCAATTCCCACACTGCCGCCAATGTCAAATTGGCCCTGGTCCAGAAAACCTGTAAACCGGACAATTTCTATTTTTCGGGGGGTCACCCGGACATGACCGGACATATTCTTAAATTCCTGCTCCAGGTGATCCATGGTCATGGCCAGATCATCAAAGGTCAGGTCTGCATGGACAAGAGGATCTTTTACCGTGCCCTTAAGGGAAGCCAACATATTGATCCTGCCTGTGGCAGTCTCAATTTCTTCTACAAAAGGGCTGATGATTTCAAAGGGAAATGATCCGGTTGCTTCAAAATCAAGATCTTTATTAAAAGAACCCTGCCCCTTAACGATCAGGCTGCCGCTGTTTGCAAAATCAATCTGCGCACTCGGAAGGGTGAGTTCTCCCCCCTTATAGAAAACCATGGTCTTTTTTGTCTGTAAAAAAGGCTGGTTCTCCCAGGATAGGGCAAGGCGTGAAATATCAGCAGATGCCTGGATGTCTTTGAACGTGTCAACCTTGCCCTTAACGTTCATATCCAGGGACAACACCCCGCTTTGAAGCATGTCTTTTGGGACGGCGTTCAGGGAGCTGAGATCAAACGCCTGTGTGGTCATGCGGATGTCAAAAGCATGATCGTCCAGCCGTACACGCCCCTTGGCCTTAATCATAGACCCCGGGGCGACCCTGACCTCCATATCATCGATCTGGATGACCTTGTCTTCAAGGGTTGCAACAGCGGATGCCTTTTCCAGCGTCTGCCCGCGGATTTCAAGGCGGTTTCCGGCAAAGGTCAGACTTCCGGCAAGCTGGTCCGGATCTCCTTTAATCCGACCCTTAAGGGATACCTTTCCCTTCATGTCTTCAAAAAAATCTTCCAGGAAAACAGCGTCCGCTGCAAGGCTTAAGTCCATTTTGGGATGGGTTGCCATTTCCAGGGTACCGGGATTCAGCAGCATGACCTGGCCGGTGATATCCAGCCGGGAGTTTTTATTTTGAATCCCTGACTGAACAATTTTCACAACCCCGTTGGAAAATGCCAATTGTGCTCCGGCATCCTCGATCCAGGTGTTTTTAATGTGAATCTTTTCTCCTTTTACCACTGCCCTGGCCACTGGCGATACTGTCGTTCCATCCAGATCAATCTTTCCTGTGAAAATTCCCTTCAGATCCTGGTCAGGAAAAATATCTTCAATCTTTAAATTCTCAAATAATATGCCAAGCGCAAGAGGCTTTATTGATTCTGGCTCAACTCCATCGCCAAACAGGTCTATCCAGCCGCTGGCCGTTACAACAGCACCCTGCTGTTCTGCAAGGGCCCTGTCAATATGCACCCGGCCATTCCGGTCAAGGGTTGCCTTCAACAAAAGGCTGGCTGCAGGAAACTGATCCGTCTTCAGACCCTGGGCCGTTGCATCCAGAACCATTTGCGGGTGAAACACTGAGCCGTCAACATCTGCCGTCATCAGAATCCGGGCATCCAGCGGCGTGTGCCTGGATTGATATGCCAGTTGTTTTGCCTGGATATCAGCTGAAATGTCTGCTGTTATTTTTCCTGGAAAAACTCCCCTGCCTTTCAGGCTCGCAATGGAAGAAAGTCTTCCTTTCAGATCCTTTTCAAGGCCCGGTACGCAGGACAGTTCCGTGCCGTCCTGGCGAAGATTCAGCTGAAAAAAGATCTGATCCAGATCCTGTTTCTCTCCAAAAAATCCATCGGGAAAAGCCTCTTTAAAATCAAGCATCCCGTCCAGAAACAGATTTCCAAGGCTGGACGTCAGTCTGGACGGCAGGATGGTCATAACTCTGTCCCTGAGGACCGACTTGAAAACAATCGCGTCAATGGATTGATTCAAAACGGTTCCCGGGCCAATGGATATGGAAAAATCCATGTCCGGGTTTCCAAACTGCCCCTTTGCCGACAAAACGAAATCAGCCGTCCCAGTGGGTAAGACTTCTGATTTTAAGATTTTTTTTACTTCATTAAGATCAAGGCGGGAATTCAAGGTTACATCCAGAACCGGTGTGGTAAACATATTTTCCACCCTGCCCCGGATGTCCATATCAACACCATTCAAAGCGGTTTGAACCCTGATATTGGAGAGTGTTTCCCCCAGGAAATCCGCCCGGGCTGAAAATGGGGATAAAACCGCTGAAATCTCTTTTTGACGAATCCTTCCCTGCCGGATCTTTGCTGTTATACTGGCAGACTGGCTGGCCAGATCAAGTTCGGTAATCGACAGGTCAAGACCTGAAATTAAAGCTGAAAGATCCTGATCCAATGCTTTAAAATCAATGGTTCCGTTCTTCAACACAACCTTGGTTATCCTGATATTCAATGGAATGGTAAAAGATCCTTCCGGGTTTTCAGATATTTGTTTGGAATCAAGGGATGGCGCGACGACAGCAGATAAAAGATTCAGTTCCCCTTTTTGTGACAGTTCAAGGTCTAACACGGGTGATTCAGCCCTAACCAGAGAAAGGCAGAGTTCCCCTGACACAAGGTTTCGCCAGGACAGGTCAACGGATAACCGGGAAATATGGGCTATCTTTTTTTTATCCTGTCCCTGTAGCAAAAGATTCTTGATGTGGACGGACCCTGAAAAAACAGACACGGAAAAGTCTTCCCAGGACAGAACACCTGGGATCACCTGGTTGATTCGTTTTACAAGAACACTTTGAAATGTGCGGCTTTCAAGGAAAAGAACTGCTGCAAAAATCAGCACTGCCAGGACTCCTGCCAAACACCCGAAAACGAGACTAATTTTTTTTCTTCGACTCAATAAATCTATATCCTAATTCCCTGTTCGGTTAAGATGCTGTGTCAGTATAGTTAGAGACCATCCCAAAATGGAGGCTAATTCAGCGACCCTGTAATTAAATACTGCGGATTATACCCTGTCAGAGGAAAATCAGTCGTTTATGATAACAGATTTTAATACGTGTTTCACAGGAATTATTACGCGGGTATTCGGCAGCTTTGAATGAATGCCTTCTTCAAAAGCATGCAGTTGATGCTCCGCTCCATGCATGGTGACAGCTACTCCGGGTTTAAGGTCCAATACCATTTTTATGGCCTCTAAAGGAGATGCGCTCGGCGAAGGAATCCCTGTCGGAACAAACGCGATATCTGACGGGTAATTCTTCAGCAGCACATAACCTGAGTCGCCACCATGAAATACCCGGACACGATCCATGGTAATTCGATAAAGATTTATCAAACTTCCGTGCTTTCCTTGAATTACATCAACAGCAATCTTCCCGAAGCCATACGTTTTTCCATTTAAACCATTGATTAACCTGTCCCGGGGAATTTTCCCCTCTAAAATTCCAACTACCATTGCATCCGCAAGAATATGGGCACCAGTGGCCTTGAACAGTTTAACAGCGGTTCCTGAATCAAAATGATCTCCATGGCTGTGCGTGAATACGATAAGAACAACATTGGCGGTTTTTAATTGGTCCAGGTCGTAATCGTCCAAGAGTGTTGCAGGGTCAATCACTACAGCACCTGCAGCGGAATTTAAAACAACCCCTGAACTGCCCAGAAATATAAATCTCACCTCGTTTTCGCTGAACGGCTTGGCAGAAAATGCTCGATAGTTGGCCGCATTCAATGTCAAAGGGAAAAGACATATTATAAAAATACAAATGCCTAATAATTCTTTGTTTTTCATGTATTCAACCCTTTATATTGAACAATTTAGCCGTTTCCTTAAGCCTTGAGATGCCAAGTTCAATATTTTCAGGCTTACAGGCCGGAAATGTCAAGCGGATGTAAAGCCCTTTTTTTTGCAGGTCATCCCTTAAGTCCGGGGCTACAGCATCCCAGGCTGAGGCAATGCTTACCCCATTTTTTTGTGCCGCTTCGATAAAGTCGGTCTCATTTTCCCTTAAAACATTCGGAAGGGTCAGTGTGGCAAAAAAACCGCCGGTGACGACGCAGGATAAACCACCCGGAAAATTGGCATTGAGCGCATGATTCAACGCCGCCATCCTTGGCCGGTAAAGCGCGCAAAGATACTTTAAATAATCATCAAAGTGACCGGACTGGATAAAATCCGCAATAAAGGCCTGGGTCGGCAGATTGGGATTGATACGGGTATTGGCAACCACCTGTGACAAAGCCGCGACATACTTCTTTGGAACAATGATATAACCGCACTTGGTTCCAGGAGTGATGGTCTTTGTAAAAGAGCTGGTGACGACCGGTCCCCATTCTGATATGTCAACCGTGTCATTGGTGTTCCCGTCATATCGCAGGTTCTCATAG
>Ga0180009_10002643_pt1 | contig 20949 bp, 17 predicted proteins | sample OS_PC_MetaG_FD_123537 | JGI IMG/M metagenome (GOLD analysis project Ga0180009, IMG submission 123537) | Groundwater microbial communities from the Aspo Hard Rock Laboratory (HRL) deep subsurface site, Sweden - OS_PC_MetaG | ecosystem: Environmental > Aquatic > Deep subsurface > Groundwater...
ACCCTGGCGGTTCTTCTGGCGAGGCGCGGTCACAGCACCATGTTGTCGATCAACCGCGTCTGCCCGACAAACACCGCGAGCGCCACCAGCGTGCCGGGCTGCAGCGTCTCGATCGGCTCGAGCGTGACGCCGTCGCGCACCTCGACATAGTCGATGCGCGCGTCGGGCTCGGCCTCGATCACGCCCCGGGCGACATCGGCCGCCTCCTGCGCCGTCAGAGCTCCCCGCCTCGCGCGCATGCGCACAGCCTGCAGCGAGCGGTGCAGGCAGGTGGCCTGCCTGCGCTGTGACGGGTCGAGGTAGGCGTTGCGCGAGCTCAGGGCCAGGCCGTCGGGCTCGCGTATGATTGGTGAACCGACCACCTCCACCGGCTGGTCGAGGTCGCGCGCCGTGCGGCGGATCACCTGCAGCTGCTGGTAGTCCTTCTCGCCAAAGACCGCGACGCAGGGACCGACCATGTTGAACAGCTTGGTCACCACAGTGGCCACCCCCCGGAAGTGGCCCGGTCGCGTCGCGCCGCACAGCGGTCGTGAAAGTCGCTCGACCTCCACGTGCGTCTGATACCCCGGCGGGTAGATCGCATCGCGCTCGGGGGTGAAGACACAGTCGACGCCCTCGACCAGGCACTTCTCCAGGTCACCGTCGCGGTCGCGCGGGTAGCGGTCCAGGTCCTCGTTGGGGCCGAACTGCGTGGGGTTGACGAAGATCGTGACCACGACGAAGTCGGCCAGCTCACGGGCACGCCGCAGCAGAGACAGGTGGCCCTCGTGCAGGTAGCCCATGGTCGGCACGAGGCCGACGCGATCGCCGACCCGCCTTTGGGTCTCGCAGACCTCGAACAGCGCGGCGGGATCGGTCAGCTCGAGCATCACCCTATCCCTCAACGACCTTGACCCGGGCGCCGTTCTTGCGCGTGCTGACCGAGACGCTGTGCTCGGCTCCGGGGAAGCCGCCCTCGCGCACCTCGACGGCGTAGCGCCCCACCGCCTCTCGCACCCTCTCCCCGAAGCTCTCATACTTCTTCAAAAACCTCGGCGAGAAATCGGGATCCATCCCAAGCAGGTCGTAGATCACCAGCACCTGTCCGTCGCAGTGGGGGCCCGCGCCGATGCCGATGGTCGGGATCTGGAGCCGCTCGGTGATCGTGCGCGCCACCTCGAGCGGGATCCCCTCCAGTACGATGGAGTAGACCCCTGCCTGCTCCAGCGCCACCGCGTCCTGCAGCAGGCGGCTGGCCTGCTCCTCGTCCTTGCCCTGGATACGGTAGCCCCCCATCGCGTGCACCGACTGCGGGGTGAGGCCGATGTGCCCCATCACCGGGATGCCAACCTCGGTCAACCGCTGCACCAGGTCGGCGTGACGCTCGCCGCCCTCGAGCTTGACCGCCTCGGCTCCCCCCTCCTTGATCAGCCGACCGGCGCTGCGGACCCCCTGCTCGAGCGAGCTCTGGTAGCTCATGAAGGGCATGTCGGCCACGAGGTGGGCGCGTTGCACGCCGCGGGCAACCGCCCGGCTGTGGTAGATCACCTGCTCCAGGGTCACGGCCAGCGTGTTCTTCCGCCCCTGGATCACCATCCCGAGCGAGTCGCCGACCAGCAGGACGTCGATGTCACAGCCGTCGAGCAGGCGGGCAAAGGTGGCGTCGTAGGCCGTGAGCATCGTGATCCGTCGCCCCTTGTGCTTCATGCGCACGATGCAGGGGACGGTGATCTTCTTGCCCGAGGTCTGGATTGCTTGCGACATCTGGCCATCCTTCCTGGACCAGAGCCGGAACTGCACAGCGGCAGAGAGGTCCGCTGCTTCACCCCGGAGCGCCCCGCGGGGGCGCGAGGACCGGAGCTCAGGCTTGGTCCGTCTCGGTCCACGGCCGAGGACGCTCACGCGTGGGCGCTGGCGACGGCCCTCTTGGTGGATCCAAGCGGTTTGTAATGTCGAACGCCCCCTCGGTGATCCCGGATGACCGCGAGCAGCTGCTCCAGGTCGTCCCTGTTGTTCACTATGTCGATCTCCGAGGTGTCCACCACCAGCAGGGGGCTCTCACCATAGTCAAAGAAGTACTCGGTATAGATCCGGATCAGCTGCTCGAGATAGGCCGACTCGATGCCCTTCTCGTAGGGCCGGGCGCGCTTCTTGATCCGCTCAAACAGCACCGGGACCGAGGCGAGCAGCAGGACCACCAGGTCAGGCCGCGGCGCCCGCGGGCCGAGGATGCTCCACAGGCGGTCGTAGAGCACCATCTCCTCCTTGCTGAGGTTGATCGCCGCGAAAATCCGGTCCTTGATCAGCAGGTAGTCGCTCACGATGCCGCCGCGGGCGAACAGATCCTCCTGCAAGATGTCCGCCTGCTGCTGAAACCGCGACAACAAGAAGAAAAGCTGCGTCTGGAACGCGAAGCGTTCCTTGTCCCGGTAGAAATCGGGGAGAAACGGGTTCTCCTCCACCGGCTCGAGCAGCAACCGGGCCCCCATCCTTTGCGCCAGGATGTTGGCCAGCGTGGACTTGCCAACCCCGATCGGGCCCTCGACCGCGATAAATACAGGTCCACTTGCCATGCGCAGAGCCTATATCGCAAAGCAGCGCGTGGAAAGCAAGGGACGATTGTGCCCGATTGTGCCCGATTGTGCCCTCTCGGATCTGCAAGCCACTGGAACCATTTGTCGGCCCGCAGTACAATGTCGGATCGGGATGGACGAGGAGATCACCCAGGTCCAGCGCACCACGTTGGATGAGCTGCCCGCCACGGGCATGCTTGGCAACCTCCGTCTGGGGCAGCCTCTGGGCCAGGGGTTGCTGGGCCAGGTCTACGCGGCGCACAACACCGTCGCGCGCAAGCAGTGCGCCGCCAAGGTCTTCCGTCGAGACCTGCCCGGCGGCGCGGTGGCCCGCGGACGCTACATCCACGAGGCCGAGACGGTGGCCCATGTCGGCCACCCCAACATCGGTCATGTCTACGGCTCGGCGATGGCCGACGGGCGTATGTACACCACGATAGAGCTGCTGGACGGCACCCCGCTCTCGACGCTCATCCGACAGAAGGCGCCGCTCTCTCGGCGGACCTACTTCCCGCTGCTGAAGGAGATCTGCGCCGGTCTGTCCGCGGCCCACGCCTATGGCATCGCACACCGCCACCTGCATGCCGGCCAGGTGATGGTGCAATGGAACGATCAGAGCCTGCAGGTCAAGCTGCTCGACTTCGGCACGCACCATCTGTTGCCCCCTCTCAAGGACCAGATCCCCGGCTGGCTGTGGCGGCCCGAGCACGCCATCTGTGTCGCCCCGGAGCAGGTCAAGGGGGCGGCGGGCGATGTGGACACCCGGGCGGACATCTACGCCCTCTCGATCATCCTGTACGAGATGGTCACCGGCAGGGTCCCCTTCCTGGCAGACAGCTTCGCGGCCACCCTCGAGCAGCACACCAACGACCAGCCGATGCCGCCGTCCCAGCTCGTCTCCATCCCCGGCGGGCTGGAGGAGACCATCATGCGCGGCCTCGACAAGGATCCGCGCAAGCGCATCCCGTCGGTGGAGGCGATGCTCGCCACACTCGATCCGCTGGCCGCCACCACGGGCCAGCACCAGCTGACGCGGGCCAAGCTGACCTCCACCGGGCGCTATCGGGTGCTGACCGCCGATGTGTCGCAGGAGATCCAGCTGCCGGATGCACCAGTCGCCGACCTTCAGCAGCCAGCCCGCGAGCCTCCCCACCGGACTGCATTTGCGCCGTTCAAGATCCCACGCAGCCGCAAGTGGTTGTACGTCCTGCTGGCCGTCGTGGCGATCGGCTGCGGTGTGGCGGTCACGTTGTTGCTGCTCGACGACGAGCCGGAGCCCGCCAGGAGACCGACCATCCCCTCGGTCCGCCAGGGCCGGGCCCTGCGCACGCCGGCCAAGAGCCCCGGCGCCCGACCTGGACCCCGAAAGCAGCCAACCGGCCCGGTCGCCAGGCGGCCCACCCGGCCGGTGCCGAAGCAGGGGCCGACCACCGCGGGTGCCAAGCGCCTGGGCCGGCTCGCCGGCCGGCCGATCACCAAGGCGCTGGGATTCGGCGCCCTGGAGATCGCCACCTCCAGCCCCGAGGCCCAGGTCTTCGTCAACGGCCGGTTCAAGGGCAAGGGAAAGCTCGTGCTGCTGCCGCGCATCGCCGCCGGCACCTACCGCATCCACCTCGTGATCGACGGCAAGAAGACGCCCCACCGCGACGTGCAGCTGGCCCCCAACCAGCGGCTGACCATCTCGTTCTGATGTCGCAGTCAGTCCCTTCCGCGGCTCTTTCGCATCGGAGCCCGCGCCACCGGCCGGGGCGGGCCTATCCTGCAATCCGGCGCGCAGCCTCCCGCTCCCGGTGCTCGAACGCATCGGCGAACGTGTCGAGCTCGGCCGCGCTCATCCCGAGCGCGCGACCCTCGACCCTCCAGCTCGACACGGCACGTTCCACCTCCCACGCGATCTGTTGCGCGCGCCGGCGCGAGATCCTGAAGTAGGCGGTGACCGACAGGGCGGCATCTACCGTGGCCTCCGGTCCGGCCTCTTCCGAGATCCACGTCTTCAGCTCGCGTGCGCGCTCCGGGAAGGGATTGAGGTCAAACGCAGGGGACAGCCGCCACAGGCCTCGCTCCACGTGCAGAAACCCGTGGTTGCACAGGTGATCGTCGACGCTGGTGATCAGGATGGCAAACACGATGCGGCGCCACAGCTCCTCCAGGTCCTGTTGCGCGGTCGCGCCGAAAACCCGCAGCGCGTCCGCCAGCTCGGTGTACGTGTGCTCGCCGGGGTCTCCGGGATCCGCGCCAACGAGCGTGGCGGCCGACACGTACATGATCCGGCCGCCACCGGCCTGCCGATCGAAGCGCCGGATCAGCGCGACAGGCGTACCGGCGCTGTCGACCAGGCGCGCGGTGGCCGTGTGGATCCCGGCCATGGCAGCCAGGCGCAGGGCCAGCACCTCTCCCTTGGTCACCGAACGCGTGTCCGAGACGCTGGGGAACTTGCCGATGGAGAGGCGCCCGTCGTCGTCAACCACCGAGCACTTCGGGCGCATCCCGCCCAGCGAGGTGCCGTGCCCCCGCAGGTAGGCGAGGTCCGCTGCCGTCTCGCTGTTGGTCTCCACGGCGCGGGTAGAAGTGAGCAGCTGGCCGAGCTCGATCAGCGGCGGCGCCGTGCGGCGGCCGACCTCGGCTCTGCGCTGGAAGATCCCCTCCTCGTCCTGAAATCGAAGGGCTCCGACCCGGCTGTAGTCGTCCACCGCCAGCAAGAAATCGAGCGAGCTCAGTGGTCGTGGCCCGACGCTCTGGCCGAGGCGGCGCGCCTCCTGCCGCCGCTTCGCGTGGTCGCGCAGGATTACGCGCCTGGCCCAACCGTCCGGCTCCGTGTCCGCGATGGCGGCGTGAAAGACCGATCCCTCGCCCCGCTTGCGGTGATAGTGCGGCCCCGTGACCAGCGGCAGCGCCGGATCGAGGGCAAATCCGTCCGGCGCGGCGAGCCAGCCGGCGTTGTACTCGAACGCTGCGCTCTCGCGGTTGCCCTCGGCCGCGTGCCGAGCTGTCCCGACGAGCCGGGCCTCGTCGCCGACGTGGACCTTGATCGTGCGTCTCATCGGGGCCTGGGCTCCCTCTTGACCCGCACGCGCTTGGGCACGCGCTGCGCTTCGAGGAGCAGGCCCTGTTCGTCCGTACGTGGATCGACCAAGTCGCCCAGCACGTCACCGAGCCCAAGGACAAACAGCGCCATGGCGTAGACGCCTAGGCTGACGGTGGGGTCGCCTTTTTCGGCGCGCAGGTACGTGCTCCGGGCCACGCCCATGCGCTCGGCCATCATCGCCGTGGTCACGCGGCGCTTGCGGCGCGCAAGGGCCAGATCGGCGCCGAGCTTCGAGAGGGATCGGCGGACGTTGGGAGGCAAGACGTCGAGGACGGAGGATCTCATGTTAATGCCTCATGAATAGAGCTTATAACCTTATTACGCATTATATATGCATCATAATGCTGGCTCCGGTCAACTTCGATCCGGCGCTGGTGTGACACTGGCGGTCCGGCCCGAAGGCCACCCACGTCCAGCTCTCCCACCTTACTTTTAGCGCGGAGGGTCGTCCGCCGTCACGCCGTCGAAGTACTCGGCGTCGAACACCGACTCGATGACTGGATGCTCGGCCGTGTTCTGGATCGGGTCGGACCAGCTGGTGACCAGCCACCTCGACGGGTGGTAGACGATCCCGGTGTTGAGGTAGAGCTGGTCGGAGCTCTCGATCACGTGCAGGTCGCGCTTGTAGGGCATCGACGGCGAGCCGTGCTGGTCGAACACCGCGTAGCGGTAGTCCAGACCGCCCTCGCCGGCGTTGTAGCTCCCCTGGGCGGAGAAGTACTTGAACCCGACGACGTTTGCGTTCCACGTGTCGTGCTCGGCGCCGGTGATGTCGATGAAGGAGAGGAAGACGACGGCGTGGCCGGTGCCGTTGGTACGGTTGAGGTTGATCAGGGAGCCGGGGGTGAGCTCCTCGAACGGCACGGTCATGCCCATGCCGAAGTGTCGCGCGGCGTCGGCGCTGCCACGGGCGTTGATCGCGGGGTTGACCCACAGGTGGGCCCGGATGCAGGAGGAGGAGAGGCTGTCGTAGCTCTTCTTGGGCAGGAAGTCGAAGACGGACGCGTCGCCGCTCTCCTGGGCGTAGATCTGCATCGCGGTCAGCAGGATCTCCATCACCGCTGCCACGCACATGGTACGGGGCGGCTTGGTCGCCTTGACCGGCCCCTGGCTGCCGTAGGCGATGTCGTGGGTCAGCACGGCGCTGTCGTAGCCCAGCAGCCCGTACTGCTGCGCCAGCTGCTTGACCGCCTTGAGCAGGTAGTCGTTGAAGGTCTCGGCCGCCGTGACCTTCTGCGGCCGGACCGTGACGTCGAGGGTGTAGCTACCGCTCATCCCCTTGTAGCTGTCGAGGGCGAGGTAGTACACGCCGGGCGCCAGCGCCCCGTAGACCACGAGGTCGCTGCGCTGCACCAGATCGAGCGGCGAGAGCGACCGAAGCAGGTGGACGTCGATGTCGACGCCGCCGGGCTCGGGGGCCTTGACCTCGGCCGTGACCCGCGACGCCTCGTCCAGGCGGAAGGCGTAGAAGTGCTCCGGGCCGCTCTCGTCCGCCGTGCTCGGCGGATAGAGATCCACCGCGTCGGAGGGCGAGCCGGTGGTGTCACGCTGGATGGTGTAAACCAGATGGCGATCGGTCACGGCGATGATGAAGGGGTGCTCCATCGTCCCGTCCTGCTGGGTGCAGGCATCGCCCGTTCCGTCGCTGTCATGGTCGCTCTGGTCGGGGTTCTCCAGGTCGGGGCAGTTGTCGACGGCGTCTGGCACGCCGTCGCCGTCGGTGTCCACCGGCGGCGGAGGGGGCGGCGAGTCGCAGGCGTCGCCGATGCCGTCGCCGTCGCCGTCAGCCTGGTCGGGGTTTGCCAGGTCCGGGCAGTTGTCCTCGGCGTCCGGGACACCGTCGCCGTCGCCGTCGGTCACCGGGTTGCACGCGGGGTCGGTCGTGCCGGGGGGACAGGGGTCGGGGTCCGCATCCTGGTCGCCGCCGCATGCGGCGATGGCGGCCATCAGAAACAAGACGAGAGAGACCCTGCTCATGAGATGGATCCTAGCAGGCAACGGCCCATCAGCGCACCTGTTCGAGCTGGCGCCCGCTGGCGCCCCGGGCCACCCCCTCCTGTCCCTCCTGTCTGGAGAACCTTGAAATCGGCGAGGCGCGGTGGGTTAATGGAGCCAGTTATCTCCAACCACGGAGAAGCGCGCATGCACCGCCGTCTGTCATCAACTCTCCTTTTCGCCGCCGGCCTGTCGGTCTGCGGCTCCATCGCCGAAGCACAGGAGCTGGTCAACCGCTCGGTCGCCTCGCAGCTGTTGCAGCCCACGATGGGCCCCGAGCTGACCCTCGGCGTCGAGCGAGCGGCGTTGTTCAACCACCTCCACTTCGGAGTCGGGCTGCTTTTCGACTACCAGCGGAGGCCGTTCGAGGTCCGTACCGGCGCCCTCACCAGCCCGGGCTCCGTCCCGGGGGAGTCCGCCACGATCGTGCTGGTGGACAACCAGCTGACCGCCGACCTGGTTGCCGGGTTCGGTTTCGGCCACCGCTGGCTCCGGGGCCAGCTCGGCCTGGCCCTGCCCACCCACCTGCTGGTGTCGGGCAACGAGATCGACGACCTGGGCCAGCAGGGGGACGGATTCAGCACCGCGGGCATCGGCGACCTGTCGCTGCAGCTCAAGCTGGGGCTGCTGTCGGGCTGGAGACAGCTATCCGTCGCCCTCGCCACGCGGGTGACGCTCCCCACCGGCTGCGCCGGCGCCGGCGGCGGGTTCGGGTCCGAGTCGTGCGACCGGGAGGGCGCCTACCGCGGCGATGCCGGGGTCACCGTGTCTCCCCTGATCGTCGCCGACTATCGCGTGGGTCCGGTCACCCTCGCCCTGAACCTGGGCTGGCTGTTTCGCGAGGAGAGCCTGGTCCTGTCGACCAGGATCGACGACCGGCTGCTCTACGGGCTGAGCGCCACGCTCGACACGGGCAGGAGGATCACCGTTCTGGCGGAGATCGTGGGGCAGGCAGGGTTCTCGCCCTCTGCCGGATGCCGGACCTATGCCAACCACTCCACGGTCTGTGACGACCCGGACCGCGACACCCTGGAGTCCTATCCGCTGGAGGCGATGGCGGCCGGCGCCCTGCACCTGCGGCATGGCCTGTCAGCGGTGCTGGGGGCCGGCGCCGGGCTGATCCGCGCCATCGGCTCCCCCCAGTTCCGGGTGCTCGCCGGCGTGCGCTGGATGCCCAACATGAACGACACCGACGGCGACGGTGTCCGGGACGGCGACGACGCCTGCCCCACCCAGCCCGAGGATCGCGACGGGTTCCGGGACGCAGACGGATGCCCGGACCCGGACAACGACGAGGACCTGATCCCCGACCGGCTGGATCGTTGCCCCGACCAGCCCGAGGACAAGGACTCGTACCAGGACGACGACGGCTGCCCCGAGGAAGACAACGACGGCGACGGGATCCCCGATATCAGAGACCACTGCCCCTTCAAGGCCGAGACCAAGAACGGGTTCAAGGACGACGATGGCTGCCCCGACCTGCCCGACAAGGACGGTGACGGCGTCGAGGACAAGGCCGACCTATGCCCCGACAAGCCGGAGACGGTCAACGGCGTGGATGACGCCGACGGCTGCCCCGACGCGGACAAGGGTGAGCTGGAGCTGCACAAGGACGAGATCGTGCTGCGCAAGCCTGTCAGCTTCGCCGGCGCTCGCATCCGTCCACGCTCACACGCCATGCTCGAGCAGCTGGCGCGGGCGCTCAAGGCCCTGTCACCGATCAAGAAGGTGAGCATCGTGGGCTTCTCGGCAGGACCACAGGGTGAGCAGCTGTGGCTCAAGCGAGCCGAGGCTGTGCGCAGCTTCCTCACCGCCAATGGAATCGACGCTGGTCGGCTGACCGCCCGCTCGCAGCACGAGATCAAGGGCGCCGGCGCCAAGACCGCGAAGAAGCTGAATCACGGAGGGATCCTGCTGCTCCTGGCACCCGCGCCAGCTCGCTGAGTCTTCTTGGCTGTTTGCCAACCGCAGCCCACTGAGCAACTTCTTGCTTATCCCTCCGCTTGCTCGTGTATCATCAACCTGCACCAATGACGGGCGACGACACCAGCGTACTCAAGACCCACACCACCGCGGGGGCCGACCTGCCCACCGAACCCTGTGCCTCGCTCCTGATCTACCACCGCAATGGATCGTTGATGGTGGAGCTTCGTGATGGGGTTGCGGTGGTGATCGGACGCGCACGCCCCTCGGACGTCTCGGTGCGCGACACCAGCCTCTCGCGCCAGCACGCGCGCTTCCTGCTCAGCGGATCGGAGCTGTGGGTGGAGGACCTGGGCTCGACAAACGGCACCCGAATCAACGGGAAGAAGGTCCATCGCGGCCTTGTGAAAAGGACCGACGAGGTGCGGCTCGGATCGGTGACCGTGGCCTACCACGTGCTCGATGTCAGGAACGCCGAGACCCCCCATGTGATGGATGGGCATGACCAGTTTGTCACCAAGCTCGATGCGGAGATCATCCGTGCGCAGACCTTTGGCCGTCTCATCGCGGTGCTGATGGTTCAGGCCACACGGCGCCCCAACGGGCACGTCAGCCGCTGGGGGCCGCGAGTGCAGAGCCTGTTGCGACCGGTGGACCTGTTCGCACTCCACGATGACCGGACCGTGTTGATCGGGCGGCTCGAGAGCGGCCCAACGGAGGCTGCCGAGATCGCCCGATTGATCGTCGATGACCCGCCCCGCGGCGAACCGCCGCTCCGCTGCGGCATTTCCCTGCTTGCCCGCCAGGCGACGACCGACCAGTTGATCGCCAGCGCCCGCACCGCGCTGCGCCACACCAGCCAGCGCCAGCGTTTCGCGCTGGCGGAGGGCCAGTCGGGCAAGGAGGGAGACGGCGAGCCGGTGGTGCTGAGCCCGGGGATGCGTGAGATCTACCGCCAAGCCGAGCGGGTGGCCGACTCGCCGATTCCTGTGCTGATCTACGGCGAAACCGGCACCGGCAAGGAGGTCCTGGCGCAGGCGATCCACGAGCGGAGCGGACGACGGCGAAAACCAATCCGCTTCGTCAACTGCGGCGCCATCCCCGAGCAGCTGGTGGAGAGCGTTCTGTTCGGCCACGAGCGGGGGTCCTTCACCGGCGCCGACCAGCGCCGGCTCGGAGTGTTCGAGGAAGCCGATGGCGGAACGGTGATGCTGGACGAGGTGGGGGAGCTCTCGGCAGGGGCCCAGACCGCGCTACTCCGCGTGCTCGAGACCAGGCGGATCAGCCGCGTCGGCAGCAGCAAGGAGATCCCCGTCGATGTCCGCATCGTCGCGGCCACGAACCGCGACTTGCAGCAGATGTGCCGGGCCGGGCAGTTCCGCCTCGATCTATTCTACCGTTTGGAGAGCATGGTCTTCCACCTCCCTCCGCTGCGCGAGCGCAGGGTGGAGATACTGCCGCTGGCCGAGCGCTTCGCCCGGGCCGCGGCCAAGGCCAACGGCTGCAAGGTGCCCCGGCTCGACGAGAAAACGAAGCAGCTCCTCACGGCCCACGACTGGCCGGGAAACGTGCGGGAGCTACGCAACGTCATCGAGCGGGCGGTGGTGATCGCCGACGAGGGGTCGATCACACCGCAGGATCTCACCGAGCGCGTACGGGGCGGACCAACCCTGGATCCAGCGGTCCATGCGGCGGAGGAACCCGAGGACGAGGCGGGTCTCCCGATCAAGGAACGCCTGCAACGCTACGAGGCCCGACTGCTGCTCGATGCGCTCGAGGCCAACGACTGGAACCAGACCCGGACGGCCGATGCGCTCGACATGCCCCTCCGGACCCTGGTGCACAAGATCAAGAAGCTGGGGCTCCAGAAGCGCTACGACCGGGAATAGCCGTATCGCCGGTCAGGGGATCCGCGTGCGCGTGCCGTTCCTCGCGCCCCTGACGGGGCGCTGCGGGATGAGACTGCGGCACGCCCTCGCGCCCCTGGCGGGGCGGCGCGCTGGTCCTCGCGCCCCTATCGGGCGCTCCGGGATGCAGCGTCAGCGCGCGGGGTGAAGCAGCGGGATCTCCATCACCACGGGTCGACCAGAGGGCTCGGATCCGCCTTGCAGTGCGAGGGGAAGGGCGACTGCAGCCCCGACGACCACCACGCCTGCGGCAGCCCAGGCCCACCAGTAGCGTCCCCACCCTGCTGTCCGTTCTCGCTTCTTCTTCGGCGGAGGTGGGGCCTCTGCGGACAGCGAGCGGACGATACGCGTCAGCTCTCTGGAGGCTGTCCCCTGCGGCACCTGGATCTCCCGCGAGCCGGCGCGGGAGAGCGAGCGCGCCACGGCTCCGGTTTCGGACGGCTCGACCCACAGCGCCGCGTTCACGCCGAGCAGCTCGAGACCAGTGGCCGCAAGCTCTGGATGTTGCCGGAGCGCGGCGACGATCTCTCCTGGCGAGGCGGGCTCGAGCTTGAGCTCGAGCTGGGCCGCCGTGGTGACGACAATGCGCTCGCGACGGACCTGGAACAGGGGATGGTGGACCACGAGGAAGTGCTCGCCCGTGCCCTGCCGGGCCAGGGTCACCGGGGCCCTGCCCACCTCCTTTCCATCCCACAGGACCGTGGCACTGGATGGGGTGGTGCGGATCCGTAGCTCTGCTGTCCTCCGCTCACCCCGCCTCCGCTCCAGCGCTTCCCGCAGTTGCGGTGAGAAGAGGCTCTGGTCCAGCTCCAGCGCGGGAAGAAACCGGATTGCGGCGTCGAGATGCCATTGCGCCTGCTGCGACTGCGCAGTCGCGTGGCTCACCGCGGCAAGATAAAGGTGGATCTCGGCCAGCTCCCTCGGCTCCAGGCCGACCGCGTACGTGTCGTGCGCGCGCCGCAACGCCTGCTTGAGTCCCTGTCGTGCCCGGTCCACATAGGCCGTGAAGTAGTCCTGCCGGGCCTGCTTCAGCTGCCAACGGATCGCCGCCGCGTCGGACTCGAGGGGCTGCGGCGCTTTGACGGGCGCCTCCCGGATCGCGTTGTGCTCGGAGATGGCCGCGACCAGGGCGGCAGTGGTGGCATTGCCCCCCGTGGGCCGCGCCAGCGCCACCCACGGCAGATGGCGGGCCGGAGTGACAGGCGTAGGCTGTCGCCCGATGCAGCCCGCGAGAGCCAGCGCCAGGAGTGCGACGATTCGATTCACGTACGGAGGCCTATGATAGGCTGGGACAGATCAGCAGGCAACCAGTGCCATGCCCACCCTCGTCGGATTGAGCCGCCGCAAGAAGAGCACGCCCCTGAGCCTGCCGCACCGGTTCGGACGTTACCGCCTGACCCGCCTGCTGGCGCTGGGGGGCATGGCGCAGATCTACCTCGCCAAGTCATTCGGCGCCGAGGGGTTCGTCAAGCCGCTGGTGATCAAGCGTCTCGACCCCGAGCTGGGGACCAACCCCAAGCTGACCAGCCTGTTCATCAATGAGGCCAAACTGCTGGTGACTCTCAACCACGGGAACATCGTGCCGGTGTTCGACTTCGGCCGGGTGGGCGACGACCTCTACATGGCGATGGAGTACGTGAGAGGGGTCACGCTGGGCGTGCTGCTCGAGACTCTCAGGAAGCAGGCGCAGCCGCTCGACCACCAGCTGGCTGCGCACATTGCTGGCGAGATCTGCAAGGGGCTGGACTACGCCCACCGCAAGACCGACGCGCAGGGTCGTCCGGCTGGCATCATCCACCGTGACATCAAGCCCAAGAACATCCTCGTCTCCCAGGAGGGCGAGGTGAAGATCGTGGACTTCGGCGTGGCCAAGCTCGCGGGCCGCGTCGAGGAGGAGGGCCGGCTGACCGGAACCCTGGCATACATGTCGCCCGAGCAGGCGGAGCGCCAGGCCGTCGATCCCAGCACCGATGTCTTCTCCACCGGTCTCGTGCTCTTCGAGATGCTTGCGGGCAAACGGGCCTACGGCGGCTCGGACGCGCTCGATGTGCTGGCCATGGCGATCAAGGCCAACGTCCAGCCGCTGCCCGAGCAAGTACCAGCGGAGCTTCGTGAGGTCGTGCAACGGGCGGCCCACCGGAACCTGGCCAGTCGCTACGCCTCGGCCCACGAGATGGAGCAGGCGCTCGGGGAGTACCTGCTGCTGGCCCGGTCGGCCGGGAGCACCGTGGACAGCGTCCCCCCGGCGTCGAAGCTGGCCGGGCTGCTGCGCACCCTCGATCTCAGAACGATCGACGAGCCAACCGAGCGGGACGCAGAGGCCCCCGGCGAGCCCGAGTCTCCCGTGCAAGAGACCACCGAACAGGAGATGGAGGAGCTGTCAGCCCTCACCGACGAGCCGCTCGACCTCGAGCTGATGCAGGATGCGGCCGAGACCTTCCACTCGGAGTTCATGACCCGGGTGCTGCAGGAGCAGGAGGGACCAAGACAGCGCCGCTGGCCCCTGCTCGTGACTGTCGCGGCAGCGCTGGTGACGGCGCTGGTGGTGGTCTTGCTGCTGTGGCCTGCCCGCAGGCCGGTACGCAAAGCCACTGCGAACGGCGGGGCCAGGGTGGTGCGCGGGGCCAGGGTGGTGCGACCCGACGCGGCGCCGGTTGCAGCACTGGTAGCTCTGGACGCCTCGCGAGCAGTGACCGACCTGCTCGACAGTCGTCCCCGGCCGCGCAGGATCGTGCATCGGCGTCACGGGTACCTCCACCTCAACTCGATCCCGTGGTCCAGGGTCACCATCGATGGGCGGCTCGCCCGGCCGACCCCTGTCGTGGGTCTCAAGCTGCGCGCCGGCTGGCACCGCGTCGTGCTCGAGAACCGGGAGCTGCGGCTGCGCAAGGCGATCCGGCTCCACGTCCGTGCAGGCAGCACCACCCGGAAGCTGGTACGCCTGCGCTGATTGCCGCTCAATAACGCAAGGAGTTGCCTAGCTCGCGCGGCGGTCAGCCATCGATCCACCGTGATCCCGGGCAGATCCAGCGCGGTTTCGCGTGGTACGCATGTTGCTTCTTTGGGAGCGCAGCAAAGGAGTCGCCCATGCAGCAAACCGCAATTGCTCTGTCGGTCCTGATCCTCTCCGCGGCTGGTTGCCCTGGCACCATCAGCGGGCCCTTCGACGACGAGGTCGAGACCTACAACCTCCTCGGCGGTTGCCCGGAGAACCTCGGGCCGGGGGTCGCCTGCACATCAGGAGCGGTTCCGCCCGAGGCCCAGCCGGAGGCGGGCGGCTGCTGGGTCACCGGCATCGGTCATATCGGCTCTGACCTCAACGGAAACGGCATCTCCGACAAGCCCGGCGCTGGCAAGGCCAACCAGGACAGCTACGGTGGCAACGCGATGGGCATGAAGGACGGCACGGTGCGTGGCCAGTGGCAGAACACAACGCACCTGGCCGACGGGAAGCACAAGTTCCACGGCCAGGCCACCTTCCTCTACTGTTTCAATGACGGTGGACCGGGACCTGACGTGCCCAAGGCCGAGCCCAACCGCGCGATCTGGGGCGGCCCCGGCCAGTGGGACCACCAGGACGGCTACCTCTTCATCGTCAGCGCAGCGGACTACAAGGAGGGCAAGGACGGCAACGACGCGAACATCCGCGACGCCTACGCCATCACGGTCTACGAGGATGTCGATGGCGACGGCGTGGCGACGCAGACCGATCCGATCGTCTACGAGGAAACCGACTGCGTCTTCGGCAACTTCCAGATCCACCCGCCCAACCAGGGCCACCCCTACATCCCCGCCCCGATGACGGCCGAGATGAGCCGCATCTCGAGCGGCCAGGATCTGTGTCCGGACAACAACTGGTAGCGCACGCCCACCAGGCTTGGCTCATCTGCACCGCTGGGTCTTCGGGCTTCCCTGTGGTGCCGGATTGCAGCTCCCCTTGTCGCACGGAACAAATGTTCCGATCTGTCCGCAGGCCGGCACGCTGCCCTCCCACCCCTCTCCTACGCAGTCGGGTGGCTCCTTGCGGCAGTCGACCAGGTCAGGATACTCCCCGGTCTCCTTGCCGTCGCAGTCGAAGTCGAAGCTCTGGGTCCCCGAGGTGGGCTGGTCGAAGAACTCCAGCTGGCCTGGATGGGCGTCGGGGTCGCTCTCGTTGCAGTCCCCCTTGTTGCCAACGTATCCGGAGAGCGTGCCATCGCAGGCGGTCTTGGACAGCTTGCCGTCCCCGTATGCATCACCGTCCGCGTCGCGGTAGAGCGTCGTGGCACAGCTCGAGAACGGGACCTTCACCGTCCGGGGTGCGTCTGCCGAGAGGTCGAAGGGGGCCGACTGCCCGTGGGCGGTCACGATGCCGTCCCCGTCGATCCCCTCGACGGCGATCACCCGGTCGGGACCCAGGGGGATGGCCGGCAGCGTCAGCTCCTCGGCGCCACGCGGGGCCTCGGCCTTCACTGGCGCCATCGGGGGCGGACCGCTTGCGATCAGACGCAGGCGCTGAACCTGGTCCAGTGGGCTGGGCGTTCCATCGATCACCAGCTGCACGCGCAGCACCGTCGCCTCGTCCCCACAGGCGACGAGGCAGAGAGCAACCAGGCCAACGGTTCGCAAGTCACCCACCTGGACCATTGTTGTCCAGCTGCTTCCCATCAATCCAGCATCGAATCCGCTGACGCAGCGGCCAGGGCTTGACGGCCACCGGTTTCCATGGGGTAATCGTTGGTATTGTACATCACCAGGATGTCGGGGCGAGTTCTTCGTCCGAGGAGAGTATCGTGAGCTGTGGCCTGTTCTCGAAGATCTGGCGAGCTGGCATGGCCAGCATGCTGGTCACGACCCTGGCTCTGGTCCCTGGCTGTGACTCGTCGACCTCCGGGTCGGATGGCACGTCGGACAAAGACGGCGGAGCGGACCACAGCATCCTGGACCTGGCGCCTGCGGATCTGCCCCTCGACGCCCCACAGCCGGACGCTTGCACGCCGCAGGTCCCCGACTGCACAAACCTCTGCGGCCCGGTACCCGACCCCTGCACCGGCCAGTACCACTTCTGCGGCGAGTGCCCCACCAACCTGGCCTGCAACCTCGAGACCCATCTGTGCGTCACGCCCCTCACCACCTGCGCCGACCTGAAGGCCGTCTGCGGCCAGGTGAAGAACAGCTGCGGCAAGCGAATCTTCTGCGGCTACTGCCCTGCCGGCCAGGAATGCAACCCGGACACCAACACCTGCATCGCCTGCACCGGGGCCACCTGCATCGATCTGGGCTATGAGTGTGGGTCGGCCTGGCTCAACTGCGGACCCCCGTCGACCAAGACCTCCTGCGGAACCTGCGCCACGGGCAAGACCTGCAACCCGTTCTACAGCGTCTGCGAGAACGCCTGTACCCCGGGCACCGCCGCCGCTGTCTGCGCCGCGGCCAAGGCCGCCTCCGGTGTCGAGTGTGGCCAGATCACCGATGGCTGCGGTGGGATCGTCGACTGCGGCACGTGCCCCGCGGGGACCGAGTGTGGCGTCCGGGGCGTGGCAAACCGCTGCGACAAGCCGGAGACCCCCGACGAGTGCAAGGCGCGAAACGTCAGCTGCGGCAAGCTGACGAGCGTGTGTGGCGGCGCCATACTGGACTGTGGAGACTGCCCGCCGGGCGAGGTATGCAACGCCAACGGCGTCTGCGGCCCGCCCTGCCAGCCCAAGACCTGCCCCGTGGACTTCGCGGGCCAGTGCGGCACGGGCCTCGACGATGGCTGCAACGGCAAGCTGACCTGCAAGTGCCCACCCAACCAGGCTTGCACGGCCAAGACGGCGGGACAGCCGGGCACCTGCATCACCCCCAAGGTCTGCGCCGACTATGGCGCCACCGGGGCCGTGGGCCAGCCGTGCAGCAACGGGCCGGCGCCGGTGTTCCCCAAGGGGGACGGCACCAACCTGACCTGCATCTGCACGCCGGGCTACTTCTGCATCAAGAACCAGAAGGTGGTCGTCGGCACCGATTCGGGCACCTGCTGCCAGAACACGGCCGCCTGCAACGGGACCAGCTGCTCGGTCACCAACACCTGTACGGGCGACGTGGTCAACTGCTGCAAGCCGACGGAGTACTGCGACACGGCCACCAACAAGTGTGTGGCGAAGAAGACCTGCGCCTTCTACACCGACCGCCAGTGCAACTCCCCCTGCAGCACCTCGGCCATCTTCCCCGACGGATCCGGCAGCTTCATCACCTGCAACTGCCAGAGCGGCGTCTGTCTGGGGCAGTCCGGCTTCACGCCCGGCACCTGCTGCTGCAACACCAACCAGTGCGACGGCACCTCCTGCACCGTGACCGACAGCTGCACCGGCGCCACGATCAACTGCTGCACAGGCAGCCAGTGCTGCGACACCGCCACCAACACCTGCAAACCGAGGAGGACCTGCGCCTTCTACACCGACCGCCAGTGCAACTCGCCCTGCAGCACCAGCGCGATCTTCGACGACGACTGCGGCGGGCTGATCACCTGCAACTGCCTCTCTGGCGGGGTCTGCCAGGGCCAGTCCGGGAGCACGCCCGGCACCTGTTGCTGCAACACCGCCGTCTGCGACGGCACGAGCTGCACGGTGACCAACACCTGCACCGGCGCCACGATCAACTGCTGCACGGGCAGCCAGTGCTGCGACGCCGCCACCAACACCTGCAAGACGAAGAGGACCTGCGCCTTCTACACCAACCGCCAGTGCAACTCGCCCTGCAGCACCAGCGCGATCTTCGACGACGACTGCGGCGGGCTCATCACCTGCAACTGCCTCTCTGGCGGGATCTGCCAGGGCCAGTCCGGCAGCACGCCCGGCAGCTGCTGCTGCAACACCGCCTCGTGCAATGGCACGTGCACGGTGACCAACACCTGCACCTCGGCCACGATCAACTGCTGCACGAGCACCCAGCACTGCGACACCCCGACCAACAAGTGCGTGGCGACCACCTGCGGCACCTACAGCGCCACCGGTCAGATCGGCGCTCCGTGCAGCACCGTCCCGAGCCAGGCCTTCCCTCTCGGCAACGGCACCAACCTCACCTGCCCCTGCACCAGCGGCGGCAACCTGTTTAACAACAAATGTGTTGGTTCCTCTGCCACCAAGGCAGGAACATGCCAGTGCACTCCCGACACCTGTGATGGCCGGGTCGGCGTCTTCGACGACGGCTGCGGCGGAAAGATCACCTGTCAGGGATAGCTGGCTCATCGCTCACCATCACGGAGTCTGGCCCATGACCCGACGAATTCCGCCGCTTCATCCCGGAGCGCCCCGCAGGGGCGCGAGGACCGGAATTATCTGCTCCACCCGCCCGCCCCACCGGACCACACTTGCAACCATGGTCCTCTGCACGCTGGCGCTCGCCGCCTGCGACGAATCGGTCCACGGCGTCATCTTTCGCGGCGATGCCGTACCAGACTCGCCGCAGACCGTCACCGACATCGGCACCGGGGGGGACGGCACCAAGATCCGCAGCGACGCCCTCTGCGCCCAGGAGAACCATGCCGTGGGCCTGGCCCCGCTGGACATGCTGCTGCTGCTCGACACCTCCTACTCGATGGACTTCGACACCAAGTGGATCGCGGTGAAGGGAGCCACCAAGGCCTTCGTCAACGATCCCACCTTCACCGGGCTGGGGGTGGGCATCCAGTACTTCCCCCTGCCCAAGATCTGCAACGTCGCCGACTACACCGCCGCCGCGGTGCCCTTCGACATCCTGCCCAACACCGCGTCGGCGATCTCCAACTCGCTGGAGGCGCAGCGCATGGCGGGCGGCACACCGATGGTCCCTGCGATGACGGGCGCCCTCGCCTATTGCAGCGGCTGGATGAAGAACAACCCGGGCCGGACCGCCGTCATCGTGCTCGCGACCGACGGCATCCCGGACAAGACCTGCCTCGTGCCTCAGCCGGACGCGTTGCCGAACAACCTGCAGAATGCGGTCCAGCTGGCCAAGGACGGCGCCATCGCCGACCCGGCGATCTCGACCTTCGTCATCGGCGTGGGGAGCGAGCTCACCGCCCTGGACCAGATCGCAGTGGCGGGCGGCACCTCCAAGGCGATCCTGCTCGACGTGTCGAAGAACGTGGAGGCCGCCTTCCTCAAGGCGCTCAACGATATCCGTCGCCGGGCCTCCTGCGAGTTCAAGATCCCCCCGGCGCAGGGGGGCAAGATCGACTTCACACAGGTGGAGATCGAGTTCGAGATCGGCTCGAGCACGGAGAGCTTCGGCGTGGTGAAGGACAAGCAGAGCTGCCCGGCCAACGCCACCGGTTGGTACTACGACAAGCCGGACAATCCGACCAAGATCATCCTGTGTGATGACACCTGCAACAAGGTCCAGGCGAGCGAGGATGGCAAGCTCTCGATCCGCTTTGGTTGCGTCTACGTGCCATCATAGACCTGCCTTACCTCGCCACACCTCGTGCTACCTTATCCTACTCGAAGTTCGATGGAACGAACGCGCGGCCGTCGTGGTATCATTCTCTCCGCACAGGAGGCCTCATGTCGTTCATGCTGTTCGGGGCACTGAGTGGCGTCGCGGTGGTGCTGGTGCTGGTGCTGGCCGCGATGGCAGCCCAGCAGCGCACACGTGAGCGTGGCGACCACCTCCGGCCGGTTCCCGTCGAGGGCGAGCCGCTGCTTCTGCTTCCGGACCGCGCCTCGGTTGCGCAAGAGGAACGCGTGATGGCAGCTGCCCGCCGCTATGCCGAGCGGCGTGCCTGGCAGGTCGCGCTGGACGTCGCGCATGTGCGCTCGCGGGAGGAGTCGGAGCGGGAGCTGATGGACGCCGCGCGGCAGTACGCGGAGCGGCGAGCCTGGCAGGTTGCGATGCAGCTGGCTAGGGATCGCACTCGCCAGTAGGCAGGCCGGGCGGACCTCGGCTCAGACCAGGTTGAGACAGACGTGGAACACCAGGGCCAGTGTGGCCAGGCCGGTCACGACCAGCCCCCAGCGGTGGGCCGGTCCAACCAGGTAGCCAGCAGCGCCACAGAGCAGAGAGAGGCTAAAACACAGCCCGACCAGCAGGTCGAGTCCCCAGAAACCCGCCGCCGAGACCTCGAGCAGGCCCCCGACACAGAGCAGCGTGTAGGCTGCCAGAAGAAGCATGGCAGGTACCAGCTAGCCCACGGTGGCCCGTGGGTCAAGGCCGGGGGCATTGCAGTCCGGTGGGGGTGGAGCAGAAAAACGGGCCAGGATGTCGTATCATTGAAGTACGCGCTGATGACTGCTCTGCTCAGAACCACCGCCGTGCTGCTCACCTGCCTGCTGCTCCAGGCCCGGGCGGGAGCCGAGCAGCGAGCGTCTGACTTCTGGGGCAACATCGTCGACCCGGGCCGCAAGGAGTTCGAGGGGGCGATCGATCGGGGGTCGAAGCTGCTGGAGCAGGCCAAGGGGATGCGTGCCGAGCCACTGAGGACCCGCGTCCTGCAGGACGCCCTCGCCGCCTTTCGGGCAGCCACGCGCCACAGCCCCAACAACTATCGGGG
>Ga0180009_10002644_pt1 | contig 20944 bp, 17 predicted proteins | sample OS_PC_MetaG_FD_123537 | JGI IMG/M metagenome (GOLD analysis project Ga0180009, IMG submission 123537) | Groundwater microbial communities from the Aspo Hard Rock Laboratory (HRL) deep subsurface site, Sweden - OS_PC_MetaG | ecosystem: Environmental > Aquatic > Deep subsurface > Groundwater...
CAGTAACGGGATAGTGTTATTTACAGAACGAACTAATCGGGTAGCCAGAACGTGAAATAGAAAACAGCATGGAGGTTGGCTATTATCAAGGGGTTATGCTATACTCGTTAGGGGTAAAATACGTTTCAGGACAACCAGACCGCGCTTTTTCAGGTCTTCGGTGAGCGGGCAATAAAATGAAGCGGCAAACTGCCGGAGGTACTGGCGCACGGAATCCGCGCCAAAATGGCGGTGAAGATACTCGATTCCACCACTTAAGGCGCCGTGGAAATCCCTATGCAGGTAAGGGTTATCCGAGGCCTTGCGCCGCATCATTTCTTTGGGCATTTTAGAATGTCATTGCGAGCGGAAGTATCGCGCGGCAATCCCGTTTTTCAAGGTATGAGATTGCCACGGCACACCACGAGCGCCCCCTTTCCAATTCAATGGAAAGGGCACCCGTGCAATGACCTATGGTAGCAGAACGTCCCGGTCTCTTTCCAAAACGCGTTCAATCGCTTTATCGCAGCTTTTTGTCACAGCATAATTCAAAAAATTCTTATGGGTACGAAAGATTCCCATCTTAACCAGTAATTCCTTTTCTCCGGCAAGCCAGCACTTAATCTTCTTGCCGCCGTAAACCGCCCACATAATACGGTTCATCCGGTCCTGCAGGCGCTGCGCCAGTTGAAGGTCTCCGTCTTTTACCGCCTTCATAATCAAACCGGCCAGGTAACCGTTGAACACCCCGCCGCCGAGAAGCAAACCATCATAGCCATCCTTTAGATAATCAATACAGTTGAATTCCCAACCATTCAGCAAACGTAATTCCGGCCTCTTTTTTCTGGCGGCAAGGGCAATCTTGCGATGTTCCGGTTTGGTGGAACTGTCTTTGACCAAAATTACTTTTTTCTGGCCGTAAATAACCTTCAAGACTGCGTCCGGGACAACAACCGGCCCGAAGGAACCGCGGTCGTAAATACCGATTGGCAGGGAACTCTTGCCAATCACCTCCAGATATAAAGCGCAAATATTCTTCGGAGTGGCGTTCATCAGGAAATAAGGCGGAGCGATGACCGCGATATCCGCTCCGTCCTCTTCAACCAATTTAACGTTTTCCAACATCCGCATGGCAGAATTATCAGTTACCTGAACCGCAATCAACATCTTGCCTTTATTATGCTCAACCACCTTCCGAACCAGCGTACGCCGATGACGCTCCGGCAGCCACAGCCCTTCGCCGTTAGTGCCCAGCAGGAATAATCCGTTAATGCCAAGACGCAGATGGTGTTCCACCATCCGTTCCACGGATGCGACATCCACTTCCATCTTTTCCGTCAGGGGCGTAGGGGCCGCCGACCATATTCCACATAATTTTTCCCGGTTAATCATAGCGTATAATTATACCATACGGTGAATTACAGAACATTCAAAAAATGTTATAATATTGGCTGCTCAATAAAACGTAGGGGCGCCATTCATGGCGCCCGCGGGGCGGATGAATCCGCCCCCTACAACACATTTAAAGGGAGGAGGCAAATGTATCTTACCGGATTTGCAGATGAAGCGGCCAGCGACATTGACAGCCAGATTAAAGCGACTAAAGAACTGGGCTGGAAATTTATTGAGGCCCGCGCGATTGACGGTATCAATCTTACCTCTGTCAGCGAAGAGAAGTTTTCGGAGGTCTGCGACAAACTCCAGGACGCCAAAATCAGCATCAACTGTTTCGGCAGCGGCGTAGCCAACTGGTCCCAGAAGATGACCGAACCGCCGGACCCCAGTTACGCGGAGATGGAACGCGCCATTCCCAGGATGAAGCGCCTGGGCACAAAACTTATCCGGATTATGAGTTTTGCCATCCCGCCGGAAGCGCTGGACCAGGACTGGTCCGTGGAAGCGATTAAAAGAATAAAGGTGATCGCAAAATTGGCCGAAGACAACGGCATAGTCTGCGTCCATGAAAACTGCTCCGGCTGGGGCAGTCTTTCCTATGAGCACACCCTGCGGCTCCTGGAAGGAGTCAATTCTCCGGCGCTGAAACTGGTTTTTGATACCGGAAATCCCGTCTTTGACGATGACGTCCGCGGTGTAAAACCGTACAAAAAACAGAACTCGCTCGAATTCTACCGGGCGGTTCGGGAACACATTATTTACGTTCACATCAAAGACGGCTACATTGACGGCGACAAACCAGTTTTCACTTTTCCCGGTGAAGGCAACGGATACGTAAGGGAAATCTTAACCGACCTTTTAAAGACCGGCTACGACGGCGGTTTTTCCGTTGAACCGCACATGACAGTCGTCTTCCACGACCAGAGCGTAAAGTCGGAAACGAAAATCCGCTACCGCAATTACGTGGAATACGGCCGGCGGCTGGAACGGATGCTGGCGGAAATCAAAACACAATCATCATAACACCAGAGGGCGGGGCATTCTGGTCTTTTTCGTAAAATCAGGGTGGAGGTTAAAGAGGGCTTTCTTTCTCTTTTTGGGGGGAATCTTTATGCCCAGCATGGTTTCCCAGAAATTGAGAACTCCCAGAAACCACAATCCCCGGCCAGGGTTTATAACAACCTCTTTAATATCTTCTTCGCGATAGACAGAATAGAGCCATTTTATTCGTTCGGGGTCTCCATAATTCAAAACCTGGGTGATAATAAGGACTTTGTCCTTCTCTACATCCAACTGGTTAATATCGTATGACCAGAGGCAGGGAGCAACGAATTTGGGAACCATTTTTTCTTTACTTACTTCCTTTTCCATTTCTCTTTTATTTTGTTTGCTTCTGAAATAAAGAACTTCTTCGCTTTTTCCCAATCAAAATCTTCAAAAAACTTAACTTTTCTTTTCTTGTTCTCCCCTTCCGCATCTCCAAAATAGGTCAAGGCTTGAAGGGCTAAATATTCATTAAAACCCCGATATTTTTCCTTACTTGATTTAAGAATCTCTGCTAATCCCATCTTTTTAATTAAGAAATAGAGATCGATAAAGTCCCTTTTTGTCCCTCGCTGAATAATTGCAATCATTTTCATAGCCGCAATATCCTGGAGAGAGGCAAGATTGAGATAATCACTTATTACAAAAGACTTGATTAGCGGATACGGATAGGTAAAGAGACTAACTCCGGTATTGTTCAATTCTAAAAGTAGCGTATCCTCAGCCAATCGGTTTAACAGAATGCTTTCCGGTTTTTGTTCCAAAAATTTCTGATAAACTGCGGTAGAATCAAATTCCGAGGGCGTATAAAAATCAAAGTCCACCGAGGTGCGGTGTTTAATCTGGAGGGCAAGGCTGGTTCCGCCGGACAAGTAGAACCCGGCTTTTTTTAAAAACCTTAAGGCCGGCAAGAGTTTTTTCTGCTCTTTGCCCAAGACTTCCCAGAACAATTTCACTCTTTAATTATACCGCGAAACCCTGTATTAATTCAACCTTTTTAAAGCGGAAATCCGGCGTTTTCATTTCCTTTTTTTCCGTTTATTGCTTCTATCGTCTTTCGCAGCGCCTCCGCCTGTTGCTCCGCTTCGACCAGGTTGTAGTAGTTGGTCTTAAACTGCATCAACTTGGGCTGGAGCGATTCGGCGGTCGGGCAGAGACCGGGTTTATATTCCTGACGCTTGCCCTTATAAATTTCAGAATCAATCGGAAAGGAGCCGCCCAGGAAGCGGCGTTCCTGGAAGACCGGCTCATTGTAGGTAAGCTGCCAGGCGCCGTAGAGAAAATCTCCGCCCAGGGAACGGAATGTATTCCGGAAGTCATCCCAGGTACAACCGGCCTCTTTTGCCTCAAAACGGCAGACAAAGGTCCAGTAAGAATGGACATACTCCGGCGGAGTATATTGTGGTATCAGATAGGTGCAGTCCTTGACCGCCTCAAGGTACATGGCGCCGATCTTTTTGCGCAAATCCACCAGTTCGTCAATTCTTTCGGTTTGTTCCAGGGCGACTGCGGCCTGCAAATCTGACATCCGGTAATTCCAGCCGAGGAAATCATGTCTTAAGGAGGTGGGGTGGCCCCGGGCTTCTTTGGACATTACGCCTTCACTATCTGCAATCCGAAAACCAAATACGCCAAACCGCCGGACCCCATCAGCCAATTTCTGGTCATCGGTAATCACTACACCGCCGTCTCCGCAGGTAAGGTGTTTTGACGCCTGCAAACTGAAACTGGCCATATGGCCGATGGTACCGGCCAGCCGGCCCTTATATTCGCCCAGGAAACACTGGGCGTTGTCTTCAATAACGGTTAAGTTATGTTTCCGAGCGAGCTCCATAATCGGGTCCATATCCGCAGACAGACCGTAGAGACCGACCGGAATTATGGCGCGGGTTAGCGGGGTAATCCGCTCTTTGATGCTCTCCGGGTCGATATTAAAGGTTTTTGCGTCAAGGTCGGTAAAGATCGGTACCGCACCCTGGTGCAGGCAACAAAAGGCGGTGGCGGCCGCCGTCAGCGACGGGACAATCACTTCTTCCCCGGGTTTTACACCGGCCGCGGCCAGGCAGGAATGCATCGTGGCCGTGCCGTTGCATTGGGCAATGGCATAACGGACCCCGAACCTTTTAGCAAACGCCGCTTCAAACCTGTTCCCCATATTGGGTCCGGTGGAATTACCGAACCCGTAATCTACGACCTCTTTCAGATATTCCAATGCCTTTGGGGTTACTCGGCCCGGGTGTCCTCTTCCCATTCCTCCTCCTACAGATTAAATTTAAACCACCTGATGACCGACACGCAATCTTCGTAGCACCAGAAGGCGGTAAATATCGTACCGTCGGACAACCTGGTGATACAGGGAGATCCGAACCTCAGCACGTTGAAGTTATGCGACATATTCTCACTACTGGTGGTTAAGCCAGCAACATTATGGCCCCAAAGAGACGCACAACCATCGTTGACCCATCGTTCGCCTTCCAAATGGGAAAGGTTGGCCCAGAGACCGGACTTATCCATCCGGCGGTAAACGGAAAGGATGCGGTTATCGTCCAGAAGAAAAGGGGTCAGGGTCTGTCCAATCAATCCGGTGGACAACGGTTTGGACCATGTTTTACCGCCGTCTTTACTCAAAACATACTGGTCTGGCAAGTCCTTTGCCCTCTTTTCATTATATGCCCAGGCAACGGAAAGCAACCTCCCGTCTCCAAGTTCGATAATTTTGGATTCCCAGTAAACAATTTCCTGTTTCGGGTCAACCATCACATCAAGATACTTCGGCCAGGATGCTCCCCGGTCCCGGGAAACAAAAGCGACCATCTTCCTTCCGTTTGGACAATTACCGTCCCAGCCGCACCAGGTTGAGGTGGGAAGCAGCCAGCGGCCGTCTTTCAAAGGAGTAATTGGGCAGCACATTTCGAATGACTGACCTTCAAAAGGCGGTTTAAACGGCTTTGGCCCTTCCCAAGTTCGCCCGTAATCCCGGGAATGCAAAATGAGGAGTTCCGTCGGGACAAAACCCATGTTTACCGGATTGGTCAGACCCTCCTCCGGGTAATCTGTCCGGTCGTGCCTCACCATAAAAACAACAACCTCGCCACCCGGCAGAAAGGTAATCCGGGAACTGTCCGAGGTCAGCCGGCCTTCCGTCCCCGGATAGATACACCCTTCCATCTGCCAGGTCTCGCCGTTGTCCCTGGAACGGGCAAGGTGGGTACGGCAATTAGCGGCTTCAAACGCCTCGCCCAAAACCAGGGTTGCCAGGAGTTCGCCGTTATCCATCTGGACAACTAAAGGGAAGTAGGCGTGTACGCTGTGCACGTGCGGTTTTGGATTACGGTAAATCAGACCTGTTTTTAGATTTGTGAACATTTCTCAAAAAGGTTCAGGGCGTCGTGGGGACCGGGGCCGGCTTCCGGGTGGAATTGGACCGACCGGAAATTAAGTTTCTTGCTTTCCATCCCTTCCAGACTTTGGTCGTTAAGATTCCGGTGGGTTATCTTAATCTCCTTCGGTAAGGTATCTGCGTCAACGCAGAAACCGTGATTCTGGACCGTAATCAGCACCCGACCGGTGGCAATATCCTTTACCGGATGATTCCCGCCGTGATGACCGAATTTCAATTTGTAAGTCTTCCCGCCGACCGCCTGGCCCAGGATTTGATGTCCCAGACAGATGCCGAATATCGGAACTTTCCCCAAAAGTTTCTGCACCTCATTGACAATGCCGGTGAGCGTGGCCGGGTCCCCGGGACCGTTGGAGAGCACGACCCAATCCGGTTTTTCGGACAGAAGATCCTCAGCCGGCGTAGCCGAAGGTACTACCAGAACCCGGAATCCGGCATTTACCAGATGTCTTAAGATGCTGTATTTAACCCCGCAGTCCAGAACCACCGCCTTTTTTTTACCTTCCTTCTGCCAGTAATAAGGCTTGGACGTAGTCACGACCGGCACCAGGTTCTGGCCTACCACTCCCTTGGCCGTCTTTGCTTTGGCGACCAAACTTTTCGGGTTGGAATCGGTGGTTGAAATGACCGCCTTCATACTCCCCTTTTCCCGGATGTGCACCGTCAGCATCCGGGTATCAACACCTTCAATACCCGGCACGCCGGCTTTCTTCAGATAATCCGGGAGCGAACTCTTTGCCCGCCAATTGCTGAAAAGGGAAGCGACCTCCCTTACCACAAACCCTTCCACCTGGACCCGACCGGATTCCACGTCTTCTTCGTTTACACCGTAGTTTCCAATCAGCGGATAGGTCATCATCACGACCTGGCCCCGATAGGAAGGGTCGGTCAGGACCTCCTGGTAACCGGTAAGACTGGTGTTAAAAATTAGTTCACCGTCTGATTCTCCCGCCGCGCCAAAAGAAACGCCTTCCACCACCAGGCCGTCTTCCAGGGCAAGATATGCTTTCATGATAGGGTCTGACTCATAATAAAATTGCCTATTTGGAGTCCCGGATTTGAGGTTAGTGCAAGGCGCGACGAAGTCCGTGTGCCCCCTGTGGCACACGGACAAGGAACAACGCCGCAATGACCCAAAGACGGGACTCCCCAAAGGGCCAGGTGCTTTTGGGCTGCGCCTGCGTCTCTCATCGCTTGTATAGTATAACTATTCAATCTTCTTCGCTCCTTGTCTCGCTCCAAAATCATCTCTGGCAAATAGGCAATTTTATTATGAGTCCGACCCTTGTTATTTTAGCGCATTACAGACCCGGTTGTAAAATTGAAAAAAATACGCAAATCGGGTAAAATAGTAAAAGATACAACCCCTTCCGCTTTTAAAGAGCCGAGCAAGTATAGTATCTTGGTATTATTTGTAGTCGCCCGGCTTGCCGGGCTCTGTTAACTGCGCCGAGCAAGCTCGGCAACTACAATTTTTAAATTTTAAAGAATAACACTACACGATGGCGAAGAGAGATTATTATGAGGTTTTAGGCGTCAAGAAAGACGCCGGCAACGATAATATCAAAGAGGCCTACCGGAAACTGGCGCTCCAGTTTCACCCCGACCGAAATCCCGGGGATAAAAAAACAGAGGAAAAGTTCCGGGAGGCAACTGAATCTTACGAGGTCTTAAGCGATTCCCAGAAACGCGCTACTTACGACCAGTTCGGTTTCCCGGGAATTGAAAACAGCGGCTTCAACCCAACCGACGATTTGGGTCGGGTTCAACAGGAATTTGGAGATATTTTTGGTCGCGGTTCCATCGACGACCTTTTTAATTTTTTCCGCGGGACGTCCGGAACCGGTTCCAGACAGAGGGAACAGGTTTTCCGCGGGGAGGACATAGAAGCTTCGGTTAGAATCCCGCTGAAAGAAGCCGCGGAAGGTGTTAAAAAAGAGGTATCGTTGACGCGACTGACCACCTGCCAATCCTGTAACGGCACCGGTGCGTCAGCCGGTACCGGCAAACGGCCCTGCCCCCAGTGCGACGGGGACGGACAGATCAGGCATAACCAGGGTTTCTTCTCCATCAGCCAAACCTGCCCGAGGTGCGGCGGCAACGGCGAAGTTATTGAAAAACCCTGCCGCAACTGCAATGGAAAAGGCCGGGTGAGAGAAAAAGAACGTCTCCAGGTAACGATTCCGGCCGGCATTGAAAACGGGTCAAAACTGCGCATTCACGGCAAGGGTAACGTCGGTATTCAGGGAGGCCCGGCCGGCAACCTTTACCTCAATGTATTCGTGGAAGAAGACCCTTTATTCCGGCGGGAGGGAAACAACCTTTTTTACGAACAGTTTATCACCTTTAGCGAAGCGGCGCTCGGCACGGAAAAGGAAGCGCCGACCCTCAAAGGGGATGTCCGGATGAAAATACCGGCCGGAACACAGACCAATACCGTTTTGCGCTTACGCGGAAGAGGTATGCCGAATATTTCCGGTTACGGACGGGGAGACCAGTTGGTGCGAATAACGATTGAAACTCCGGTAAATCTAACGGCCGAAGAGCGCCGCCTGTTGGAAGATTTTGAAAAACGCACTACCCGGCGTGCCTACCCGAAGAGCAAACCGTAATAATTCCTGTTCCGTAGTTGCCCAGATTGCTGGGCGTTGTTGCCAAAAAACGCCAACCAAGGTTGGCAACTACACAACATCAAATCTTCAGGAAGTTCCGCAAGATGTTGATACCCTCTTTGGTCAGAATTGACTCCGGATGGAACTGAACGCCGAAAAGCGGCAAACCCTTAACCTGCAAACCCATAATCTCATTATCTTCGGTCCAGGCAGTAATCTTAAAAGAATCCGGAATGGTTTCCTTTTCAACCAGTAAAGAGTGGTAGCGGGTCGCTTCAAAAGGATTCGGAATCCCGGCAAAAATTCCGGAGCCGTCGTGAAAAATCATAGATGTCTTGCCATGCATCAACCGTTTTGCTCCGACAATCTTCCCGCCGTATGCATATCCAAGCGCCTGGTGACCAAGACAGACCCCCAAAACCGGAATTTTTCCCGCCAGTTCCTTAATCAGAGAAACCGAAATACCGGCATTTTCCGGCCGGCCCGGACCCGGCGAAATTATCACCCTCTCCGGCGCCATCTCTAAGACACCATCAATCGTAATCCGGTCATTGCGAATAACCCGCACTTCAGCGCCCAGTTCCGAAATCTCCTGGAAGATATTGTAGGTGAAGGAATCGTAGTTATCAATTAATAAAACCATAGTTTAAATCAATAATTGTAGGGGTCGGATTTATCCGACCCGAAAAATGAGATTGCCGCGCTGGAATGCGCTCGCAATGACAATGTATTTACAGCAGCCCTGATGATGCCAGGCGGAGCGCCTCCAGAAACGCCTGGCCTTTGTTCAGCGTTTCTTCATATTCTCGGGACGGAACCGAATCGGCCACGATACCCGCGCCCACCTGAAGATAGGCCTTGCCGTCTTCAATCCAGACCGTCCGGATGGTAATGCAGGTATCAAGGTTTCCGGAAAAATCAAAATAACCGACCGCTCCGGCATAAGGACCGCGCTTAACCGGTTCCAACTCTTCAATTATTTCCATCGCCCGTATTTTAGGAGCGCCGGAGACGGTGCCGGCCGGGAATGCGGCGGAGAAAAGGTCAAAAGCGTCCTTATCCGGCCGCAGGTCACCGGTGATGTTGCTCACCAGGTGCATTACGTGGGAATACTTTTCCACCGCCATCAGTTCGGTTACCGTGACCGTTCCGGGCTGACAGACCCGGCCTAAATCATTACGGCCCAGGTCAACTAACATGATATGCTCCGCCTTCTCCTTCTCGTCTTTCTTTAAATCATCTTCCAGTTCCCGGTCTTCCGGCTCGCTTTGGCCCCGCGGCCTGGTTCCGGCGATCGGTCGCAGGGTGGCCTTACCTTCTTCCAGGCGCACCATCACTTCCGGCGACGAACCAACCAGGATAGTCTTGTCAAAATTAAAATAATAAAGATAAGGAGAAGGGTTGATGGCGCGGATTGCCCGATAGAGGTCAAAGGGGTCCGGCCCGGATTCCGGATAATCAACGCAGAGCCGCTGGGAGAGGACAACCTGAATCGCGTCGCCTTTCCGGATATATTCTTTTGCTTTAAGAACCGCCGTTTCAAATTCCGGACGGCTGAAGTTGCTCTGAAACTGCGATTTTCCCATTAGCGACCCTGAAAGGGTCGCACTACGTTTGGGAGGGGATGCAACCCCTCCCCTACATTTCACCCCCACCTCACCTCCCCCGTCAAGAGGGAGGGAATATGATGACAGGCGGCTGATTATCTCCGCTATCCGCTTTTTCGCGCCTTCATAAGCTTTTTTGGAGCCCTCTTCGGGACGGGCGTGAGTTATAATTTTGAGCCGGTGCCGGAAGTGGTCAAAAGCAAGAATAGTATCGGCCAGGAATAACTGTATATCCGGTAATTTTTGGTCATCTTCTTTAATATCCGGCAGATTCTCAAAAAACCGGACAACGTCATAGGAAAAATAGCCGACCAATCCACCGGAAAAACGGGGAAGCGTCGGGTCAGCAGCCACCTTAAACCCGGAAAGGTACTTTCGCAAAAACGGAAACGGACTTTCTTCCTTTACTTCTTTTGCGGTTCCCGTTTCAATCTCAATCCGATTCCCTTTGGTACGGATAATCGCGCTTGGGTCGGTTCCCAGAAATGAATAACGGCCGAATCGCTCGCCGCCCTCGGCGCTTTCCAGCAGAAAACCGGGTTTAGTTCCGACCACCTTGAGGTAGGCGGAAACCGGCGTTTCCAGGTCGGCCAGAATTTCGCAGGAGACCGGTATAAAATTAGCTTCTTTCGCCAGCCGGTCAAACTCGGTAAATGAGGGATAAGTATCCATGGAAATGCAATAAATATTTTAACCTTATATGTAGTTGCCCGACTCTTTTAAATGTAGGGGCGGGGTTACATCCCCGCCCGCGGGAGATGGAGAGGATTGGGAGGGGACATAGCCCCTCCCCTACATTACTACGCGAACCCCTACGTCAAAATATTTAATTCGTTTGCATCAATTAATCTTTCGGTCGATATGCCGGAGCCACTTCGCATCATCTCTCTCCGGAAAATCGGTGCGGAAATGGGCGCCCCGGCTTTCGGTCCTTTCCAGGGCGCTTTGCGCAATCAGGCCGGCAATCAAAAGCATGTTCTGCATCTCCCAGCCGGAAGAATCAAAGAAACGGGCGGAAAGAGCATAACTCTGCCATTCTTTTAATTTCTCCAGAACAAACTCCAGGTCGCTGCCTTCCCGCTCTATGCCGCAATGACGCCAGACCAATGCGTTGAGCGACCTCTTAAGGTCGGCCACGTCCAGATGGAAATCTTTCCAGCGCCGGGTAAACTGAACGCGACCCCGAAAAATATGCTTCCCTTCGGCAGCCGCAGCCCCGGCCCGGTCCCCGAAAACCAGGCACTCCAGCAGCGAATTACTGCCCAGACGGTTGGCGCCGTGAACACCGGTACAGGCAACCTCTCCGCAGGCAAAAAGGTTTTCCAAATCCGCGGCGCCGTTAAGATCAATCTTAACTCCACCCATCATGTAATGGGCCGCCGGCCGGACCGGAATAAGGTCGTGGGCCGGGTCTATCCGGAAACGCTGGACCATGGCGTAAATGGAGGGAAATCGCTTTTTGAAGTTGGGACCGATGGAACGGCAATCCAGGTAGACGTTCCGGGCGGCCTGACGTTTCATCTGGTCCAGAATGGCCCGGGCAACCACATCGCGGGAGGCAAGTTCTGCGTCAGGATGGTAGGAACGCATAAAATGTTCCTGCCGGTCGTTGACCAGGGCCGCGCCCTCGCCTCTTACCGCTTCGGAAATCAGGAAGCGCGGGGCGCCGGCCACGTAGAAAACGGTCGGGTGAAATTGCACAAATTCCAAATCCCGCAGGGTTGCCCCGCTGCGATAGGCGGCCGCCATACCATCCCCGGTGGAGATGGTGGGATTGGTCGTTTCCTGAAACAACTGGCCGGAACCGCCGGTCGCCAGGACCACGCTGGCCGCCCGGACAAACAAAGGAATCTTCTTTTCCCCTTCAAAAAAAAGCCCGCCGATGACTGAGTTTCCCAAAGTAATGAGGTCGATCAGAAAGTACTTTTCTCTGATTTCAATCCGGCGGTTTTGGAGAACAAGAGGCGAGAGGGTGCGAATTACTTCCGCGCCGCTGCGGTCGCCGGAAGCGTAGATAATGCGCGGCACAGAATGGCCGCCTTCCCGAGTAAAAGCAAGTCCGGAACCATCCCGGGTGAAGATAGCGCCGGAGGAAAGCATCGCCCTGACTCTTTCCGGACCTTCCCGAACCAGCACTTTAACGAATTCAGGGTCAGATAATCCCGAACCGGAATTGAGCGTGTCCTGAAGATGTTTTTCCGGAGAATCGTCTTTGGAAAGGGCAACCGCAATTCCACCCTGGGCCAGGTCGGAGGCCGTATCCAGAAAACCGCTTTTTGCCACCAACAATACCCGGCGGCCGGCTCTGGCTGCGCTCAAACTGGCGGAAAGACCGGCCGCGCCGCTGCCAACCACCAATACTTCTGTGTCCTCCTCCGGAACGGTCGTAGAATCAAAATCAACCAGACGGGGCAGGACCATTTTATTGGGTGTCAAAATTCAAAACATCGGTGCCTACTTCTGCTGGTTTTGAAACCCAGGCGGCGCGACCATCCAGAAACAAAAAGTTGGTGCCTTTGCTGTGCCGGTCGGAACAGGTTCCGTAGTAAAAATCAACGGGGTCACCCAGCTTACCCTGAAAAGCTCCGTCCGGATTGCGGTCAAAAAGCAACGGAAAAATTGAGGAATGGCTGATTCCGGAAAGCTTCTGGCCGGTCAGGTTGCTGTTTATGGCATAATCGTTATCGTTACTGTTACTCTTCTCGCTGGGGCAATAAAAACTGCCTTCGGAAGCATACTTACTAATTTCGTCCTCCCAACTGAAAACACCTGGAAAACCTTCGGCGTTATCCTGAAGATACATATTCACAGCCAGCCCTAACTGTTTTAAATTATTAAGGCAGGTAATACGCCTGGCGCTTTCCCTCGCTTGAGAGAGCGCCGGCAAGAGCATGGCCGTCAAGATAGCAATAATGGCAATAACTATCAATAACTCAATCAGCGTAAAACCTTTTTTATTCATTACGATTCACCTCCCCCTCTTTTTCGGAAATTAGGGACACCTCCTAATTTTCGCTACTTCACTTAAATTCAAAATTAGGTAGGTGTCCCTAATTTCCGAGCCAAGCAATTATATTTTATCTTCAAATACACCAAATGTCAAAGTTTCTTTTTGGAAATTGTTCAGGAAGGCGGAGAGAATGGCGCAACGGCTAACCCGCCTGTTCAGAACCTCCCTCAGACTGGTTGCGCAGACCCCAACGGGCCAGGAACCGGTTTGACAGTTAACGTTAAGTCCGACGCCCAAAACCGCTTTATCCTGTTTCACTTCCAGGATAATTCCGGCCAATTTTTTTTCTTGAAAATAGAGGTCATTGGGAAGTTTAAGCCGGATTTCCAAACCCAGCGCCGATTTTAAAGCCAGTTGAAGCGCCCTTGCGGCCGAAAGCGTAATACCGTTGGACTGCCTGGAGGAAATCGGAAATAAAACGAGGGAAAAACATAAACTGCCCGCGGGAGAGTACCAGATTCGGCCATGCCGGCCCCGGCCAACAGTCTGAACGCCGGCAATAATCAGAGAACCGGACGGGACGCCGTTGAAAACTAATTCCCAGGCCTTGTCTTGCGTGGAGGGAAGTTCGGAAAAGATATAAACGTTATTTTTCTGTCGGAGTCGCACAAATATTTAGCGACCCGGAAAGGGTCGCACTACGAGCCGCACGGGAGGGGACATAAGCCCCTCCCCTACCCAAAATAACAACATCAAACGAGCATGATTAATAAACCAACTGAAACACCGTTTTGGCAATCAAGGCGATGGCAACTGAAGCCGCTCCGGCCAATCCTATGCCGCAACCGTAACCGGCCAGGAGCAACGGAGTCATACTCTGCCATTTTTTAACACCGAGACGCCGGGCAAAAAAGAATTTACCCATCAGGGCTCCAAAGAACATCGGAATAGCCATGTGCGGTAACATTGGAATTCCGCCGACTATTCCATAAAAAAATGAAATCGGTACTTTAAGTAGGGCCAGGATTCCGGCCGTAACCAGACCTCCGGCCGCGCTCCAGCCGATTACCGAACCCTTGATTGAATCCAGCAGCCAGGTGGCTCCGCCCGGAACGGTAGAGGAGACCCAGAGCGCCCGCGGAATAGCCATCATCGGCCACATCCGCTGAACAAAAGGATAGGTTGAAGAAGGAATCGGACCCATCTTCCAGATAACCGACCAGAAGAGGAAACTGCAAAAGAGCATTATACCCAAAGCCATAAATTCGGTCTTATACCAGTCCGTAAAGCGGACTTTCAGCAATTCCATCTGCTTGAATCCCTGGGTCATTGCGCCGTGATTAAAATAGGGCAAAGGCATATACCAAATATCCGCGCCTTTGTAACCGGAAAGGATATAGGTTCCTTCCGTCAGGTAGGGGAAGGAAATTCCGCTGGCAACCCCGGTTATGCCGAACATCCGGGCGGAAATATACGTGAGCACCGGAGTCAGGATAAAACCGAAGAATAAGATCAGGGGCAACGGGAATTTAGGCACCAGGGTATGGCAGAGAATCACGTAGGCCAGGGTGGAAAGAGCCCAGATTCCCAGCATAACCACCAGGGGAGAATCACCCCGGTTCTCCGGTAGTTTAGTTGCGGTCTGAACCTTTTTTTCTCTCCGACGCATTTTGAAAGCAACCGAGATAATGCTCAGAATTAAGACCGCAATGCCCAGACCGATTCCCACGCTTATCCAGAAATCGATCGTCGTGGAAGTGTAGGTCGGAATAGCGCCCATTCCCGGCTGCCAGGTTTTTAAGAAACCCGTATTTTTGTACAAGATCGGGTTGGCAATAGTCTGCGCCCCGATTGAACCGACGAAAGTACCCAGCACCACCCAGAAAGGTAGGACAAAACCGATAAAAATATTGCCCAGATCGGTCATAAACCCCAGAACTGAAGCCGGAAAGATGGAACTTATCTGGCTGGTGAAATCAACAAAAGGAATCGGGATAAGCGTAAATGGCTTGGCCATTACCAGCCCGGTAAAAGTGGGAATGAAAACATAAAAAGCGCCGTAAATAATGCCGATCATGGCGCCGGTAACAAAGGTGCGCCAGCGGTTGGTATCTTTTTTGGCGGAAAGATCGGTAAGCGCCCACACTCCTTCCGCCGCCACCGGAGCCATCGGAAATTCCAGCCGCTCAAAATCGCTGGTAACCCGGAAGAAATAATATCCGAGAGTAAAAGCGTTGACCCGGCTCAGTATCTGGGTTGCCAGGAGAATCAGTATCGGCACAAGCCAGACTTTGCTCAAAAAGGTGCGTTGGATGAGCGCGGCGCTGCCGGCCGGCGGAACAGCCCAGAGCGGAATCTGGGTGGAAAGTCCGAAGGCCTTGGCGTACGGCGACTGCACAAAATACTGTTCCCAGATTAACGAACTGAACGCGCCGCCGTTCATAATACCGGCGGCGCCTACCATCATCAGGGAGTTTGCCACGATAAAGATGAGGTAAATCTCCTGACGCCGCAACTGAATAAAAGACCTCTTGGCGATTTCGACAAAAAGGATGAGCGTTACCCACTGGGCCGCGGCCCCCAAAGAGGTTCCGGCGATCAAGCCCATATAGATACCGGCCGGCAGCATAATAAATCCGACAAAAAGAGCCGCAATCAGGGTTTTGATATTAAAACCGCTTTCAAAACCATCCGGCTGCGGGAATATGTTTTCTTTTTTATCCATTCTTCAGTTCCTTTTCACCTTCCTGCCGGTACTCTTCTTTAATCTCCTTGTTTATGGTCCGCCAGACTAAAAATTGCTTCCGGATGCTGTCCAGAAATCTCCGATTTAACCGCTGCCAGTCGCTTCCTTCCCCGCTTTCCCGTTCCATGCGGACCTCTATTCCGTAAAATCCAAACTCCCCGGCCGTAAATGCCAAAAGCTTAAACTGCTGGCTCACGCCCAAATCAAACGGCGCCAGATACACACGACAAGAAGTAGCGTAGGACTTGCCCTTTGGACCGGTCTCCTCAAACAGTCTATTGTCAGCGGTGTAAAAAGAACCGACCGCCTCAATGGAATAAGAAGAAAAATAATCACGCAAAAAAGTCATCAGACCCAGAACTTCTCTTTCTCCCACCGTAAACGGAAAATCAAAAAACCAGATGTCTCCGTCCGGCTTGGGCAAGACCCATCTCCGCGTAACGTCCGGAACAGACATCTGCGAAGCCTTCCGGGCCGGAAAGATAGTGGAAAGGAAGACTACGACCATGACAATGATGGTGGAACTGACTGCGGAAAGAGAGGAATAGTTGAGCGTCAGACCTTTCAATGAACCGGTCACCATCAGGACCTTGGTAACCACCTGGCCTAACAGGTAACCGGCCACCGCACCTAAAACCGAATAGACGCAAGCTTCCGCGAAGAAAAGAGCGGCGATGTGACTGGGCGCCAAACCCACGCTGCTGTAAATACCGATTTCCCGGATACGCTCATAAACCGCGCCCATCATGGTGTTGAGGACGATCAGACTGGCAATCAGGATGGGGATAAAAAGATTGCCGATTCCGGAAAAGGAGGTTAACCCATGAGACGAATAGACCGAGGTCTTACCGCTGATTCCGGCAAAGATCGTCACGGCCAGCCGGGAAACAAAATCCTCAATTTCCTGCCGGGTTTCATAACCGGGCTTGAATTTAACCGCTATTGACTGGACGGCGCCTCCGCGTTGGCGCAGGAACTGGAACGGCACGATGACCACGTTAGCCGCTTCCTGATGGGTGAAGGTTTCGGTTTTTCCTCCTCCGGCCATCACCTTGGCGGTGCGCTCCATCTTGAATTTGCTCATCTCCTGGCTGGGCATCATCGCAAAATCAACCGGTGTCAGCCGCTCGCCATCCAGATCGCGGTAATCGTTAAATTTCGTATCCGAAACAATCCCCACGACCTTCAGACCCTCTCCGAAAATATTTATTTCGCCTCGACCCAATTCCGAAACGGAAAAGTTAAGGTTTCGGGCCATCTTTTCCGAAATAATAGCCGATTTTTCCGTATCGGTTTCAAACCACTTTCCGGCCGCCAGGAACCGGTCTAAACCGGTAACCAGCGGTTCCTGGACGGTCACGCCCAGCAGTCCGAAAGCAAACGTCTCCTGTTTTCCATACGCTACACGAGTAAAGGTCTTCTCTTCAATGACCGGGTTTATCAGCCAGGAACGGGGCGCCACAACCGCCTTTTCGGAAAACTCGTTCTTAATATACTCATAGCCTGGTTCTTCCAGAGGGGACCAGGTGCGGTCCCGAATCATCAGCCCTTCATAGGCGGCCGGATACCCTCTGGCCACCTGATTAAAAGAAAGGTAACTCTTAATGGAAGTAAAGGAAATAACCGTAAAAGTCAGCAATACCAACGTGATTGCCGTAAGAGTGGTGCGGAGTTTCCGGCGCTTCATATTGGCGATTCCAAGATTAAAAGCAACCCCGGTGGCGGCAATTCGTCCCACGTCGGTTTCGTAAACCTTGGCCCGCTCTCGTTTCAGGCGCTGCATCTGCTCTTCAAACTTGCCGGCAACCAAAAAGATGACCAGGACGGAGAGCGTAAGGATGATAAAAGCCAGCAGAATAATCTCCGGGCTGCTGCTCAGACGGAAACCGGGGTGAACGAAACGCAACGCCGCATAAACGGACAAAAATATGGCAAAAATTCCGGCAATCTGTTTCCGGATATCGGTAAAACCAAAGAAGAGCCGCTCGCCGAAAAAAGCGAAAGGCAGGAGAATAACGAAATAGAAAATAAGACCTTTGATGACGTCATCGGTGGTAGCCCGCACGTCCGGGTAAGCCCGGGATTCCAGACCCACCGCCCGCCGGCTGTTGGTCAGAAAAGAGAACCAGTTAAACTGAATCCTGTTTTCGGATGCAATGGAAAACCATTTCTTTGCCTCTTCGTGAAGAGTCAGCAGCCTTTCGTTGGAAATACCGAATTGCTTAAAATTCCAAATCCGGTATTCGTTGAGGTTAATCATGTCCCGGCACGCCCGGTAGGAAGTAAGCGTGAGTAGAGACGGGTCATTAGTTACCGGATAGCCCAGACCTTCGGAGTCGGCCTTGGTCTTGCTGCCGGGAGAATTCAAGAGCAGGATCCGTTTCCCCAGGGGTCCGGCCGAACCGGCGACTTTAATCTCCATGCCTGGTTCGGAATAGACAATCGCCACCGGCGCCACCTCAGAAGACCAATCCCAGGAGCGGGTTTCCCGATATGAAAAACCGTAGGCGGTCGGAATGGAATTAGCGGAATTAAAAACATCCAGCTTATCCAATCCAATCAAATATCTGGGGTCAATAAAGTCGTAGAGATTGGTGCTGACACAGTTAAAAAGGACAATAGACCACTCCTTGACCGGCGCATCAATCTTAAGAAGCATCGGGTAATTTTCCGCGCCGTTGACCCCCCGGTCCGGGGCCATCACAATCCGGCCGCTCTCCGGATGCAGGTAGAAGGCCTCCAGCGTGGCGTCGGAACCGATGTTCAAGGGTATCTGATTAATGGTAAACCGTCCCTTGGCGTCAGTCAATTCCATATATTCGCCCCGGACTCCATAGGCGCTCTTACGGTTCTGATAAGAAACGTAGGGAGGAAGTCTGGGGCAAACGACTGCGTTTACCACCGGTTGGTTGGGAACAAAACCGGTCCTGGGGTCAAAAGAGACGATGCGGCCTTTTAAGGTGCGCAGAGAATCCTTAAACTCAAGCTCCGCCTCCGGGAAGAACTCGGAATCATTGAACGCCCGATTCAGCAAATGACGCAACAATTCAACCTGGGTTGTTAATTTTCCGATGTCAACGCGGGCAGCAGTATCAAGCGGGGTATCAAAATAACGCCGGTTGTCATAAACGGTTACGAAAGAGAGGGAAGGCAGTCCGGCCTGGATGGAAAGGGAACCGTCGGTGCTGATACCTTCCGGAAGAAAAGCGGAAAAAGCCACGCCTCTTTCCGGGCTGACTCCGTTAAGCAGTTTGCCCGAAAAAACAGCCGGGACGTATTCCAAAAATTTCTTGGCAAACGGAGCAAAATAACGCTGGGCATATAATTTAGAATTTATATCTTCGCTGTTATGATAGGTCGCCAGAAGATCGGAATGGCTGGAGAGTTCAAGCCCGATTAACAACTTCAGGTTAATCGGTTCCAGGTCCTTGGTCAAAAAAGTTTTTTCCTTGCGGTAATGCCTGGTGACAAAATCGCCCATGCCCCGAAGGGACTGGAAATGGCTGCCGTTGGCCAGAAAAAGAATGGTCCGCCTGGGAGGGTTCTGGCTGAAGTAAGCGGCGAGGTCAAGGAGTCCGGCGATGCTGCTGGCCTGGTCTGCGCCGGGCGCCAGGGACGGAACCACTGAAATTGAATCGTAATAGGTGGAAAGGCAGATGATATCATTCTTCAGCTTCGGGTCGGCGCCCGGGATATAACCCAGAATATTTTCGGTCGGCGCTTTCTGCCAATTCTGCCGGCATAAAATCTTTGCCGGCGTCGGCGCGACGGTCTTGATGTTTCGGGTCCGCCTTAAACTGGAAAGCAGAAAATCCGCATCTTCCCGGCTGACGTAAAACCGGGGCAAATCCAGCGGCATACTCAGGAACTTCCGCCGGGCTTCAAAAAAGGTCGTATCTTCCGGCGCAATGAAAATAACCGCCTGGGCGCCTAACAGACCGGCGTCCAGCCAGCGGAATCCGCAGTTAAAATCTAACAGGACAACCGCGCCTTTCAGGTCATTTCCCGAATAATTGACCAGGGAACCGTCCCCGCCGTAAATCAGGGTTCCGGTAATTCCCTCCGGCGGCAGAGTGGAAGTGCGCACGTGATTAGGCCAGAGAGCCGAAATTTTTATCTTCCTTCCCTGATACTCCAGGGTAGAAGACTCTTCCACCGGCACGGTTACAAAATAACCTTCTCTCTTTATTTTCTGCAAACCAAGCGACCGGAACCGCGCCTCAATGTAATCGGCGGCCGCCTTATTTCCCGAATGACCAGGCACCCGGGACGCCAGGGAAGAAAAATAGGCAACGTCTTCCGTAACCGAGGATTGCGCGGCAACCGCGAAAAAAAGAATGAAACCGAAAAACAAAAAAATAACCTGGACTCTTTTGAAAATATTCATAAAGATTATTGGGACGCAGATGAACGCAGAAACAACCGGATAATTCTTAATGATAATTCTTTTAGAGTAATTCTTTAGTAATTCTCTAAAATAATCTTTAATCTGTATCGGCGGTTATCTGCGGTAATCTGCGTCCTATTAAGTTCATTTTTATTTTCGGATTTCTTTCCAGGCGCGGCGGCTGGTCGGGTCCAGATTCACTTCCCGGATAAACTCCTTTTCCGCTTCTGCCGGTTTGCCTTCCTGGCGGTAAATCAACCCTAAAAAATAATGGGCGTCGGGATAATAAGAATCAAGTTGCGTCACGCGCCTAAAACTCTCCCTGGCCCGAACATAGTCTCCGCTGAAATAATAACTTAAACCTAAATTGAAGTAAAGATTAGCACACGAAGGTAGTTGTGTCAAACCACTTTCAATAACTTTTCTTGCCTCCAACCATTGGCCTTGCAGCAGATAATACGCCGAAATCTTTTCGTAAGGAGCCCGCTGCCCCGGAGCCAACGCGATGGCGCGGCGCCAGCAAACAAGCGCCCTTTCCGGTTTGCCTTCATTAAAAAAAACGTCTCCTTTTTTTTCCTGTTCCCTGGCCTGACGGTTCTCGCCCGGCCGGAGAATGAGATTGGTGAAGAGACCGACCCAAATCAAAAAACCGCAGATAAAAATGACTTTTGCCCAGGAACCGATTTCCCGTTTCATTCAATCTTCTTTCCGTTTTTATTCTTCCTGATACCCGTCAATCGGCGCCACCGGCGCCAGGCAATCACCACCATCGCAACCAGCGCCAGATAAAGAAGCGGCCTGGTTACCCGGTCGGGCCAATGCAG
>Ga0180009_10002645_pt1 | contig 20936 bp, 19 predicted proteins | sample OS_PC_MetaG_FD_123537 | JGI IMG/M metagenome (GOLD analysis project Ga0180009, IMG submission 123537) | Groundwater microbial communities from the Aspo Hard Rock Laboratory (HRL) deep subsurface site, Sweden - OS_PC_MetaG | ecosystem: Environmental > Aquatic > Deep subsurface > Groundwater...
CAACTAACTGATTTGTTAATATATAATATAAATAATCATTGGTCAAGAGGGTTTATTGCTGAAAATTCAGAAGACTGAATTTATTCATCTTTGGTTTGTTCCACATCTTCCTTTTTGGCGGGACTAAGTTCATCGATATTTTTTATGATTGTATTGACCTTTTTTATGATTTCGTCAATTTCAGCTTTCAGTTTTTTATCATCGGTATCTGCCATGGTATTTTTCCGTTACGCAAGGTGTCCGTCGTGCAATATTTTTTATTTTATAGGTTCGTGAAGAGAGGGCATCTTATTTTATTTTTCGAAAAAGATAAATCGCAAAAAATAACCTTTATGGTTATAGAAAATATGTTACCATCAGTTATAAGTAAAGGATTTGTTGGCAATGACCGAAAAATCCTTTGGGTTAACGGGAGCCGGCGATCGGACGTGAACCCCGGATCTGCTGATTCAGGATCTCTTAGCACATATAATAATTATAGTTACTTAGCAAGATTTTTTTGTATTTTTGTTTCAAGATCATCCCATAACGGATACAGACTTTGAGTGAAAAGATTAGGATCATCATGAATACCATGACGCATGACATCAAGGTTATGACCTCAGGCACCTTTACCGCGGCATATCTTGAACTCATTCCACAGTTAGAACTTCTTACCCAAAAAAAAATCGTCACGGCCGCAACTTCCATAGGAACAGGAGAGAACTCCATCCCAAATCGGTTAAAACGCGGGGAAGTTGTGGACGTTGTCATCGTAGCGGATGCGGTTCTGCGGGGATTTATCCAGGACGGTTTGGTCTTGGCTGAAACTTATACTCCCGTCGTGCGGTCGGTGATTGGAATGGCCGTCCGCGCTGGAGCACCCATTCCGGACATCAGCACGGTCGAGGCGCTGAAACGCACGCTTCTACAAGCGAAATCGATCGCGTACTCTGCCAGTGTCAGCGGCCAATATCTCACAACCGAGCTGTATCAGCGCTTGGGAATCGCCGACCAAGTGACAAGCAAAAGCCGGTTCATCGGCGGAGGTGTGCGAGTCGGCGCCGTGGTTGCGCGTGGGGAGGCAGAGATCGGCTTCCAGCAGACCAGCGAACTTCTTCCTGTCTCTGGGATAGCGCATATCACAGCGCTCCCGCCGGAGATTCAAAAAGTCTCGGTGTTTTCGGCCGGCGTTGCCGCAAGTACCACGGATTCGGACCTGGCTCACTCAGTGATCAAATTCTTCGCGTCCCCCGAGGCGGCCCACGCCATCACGAAAAGCGGGTTGGAGCCCATCGGCAATCGATAAAGAGTGGCTCTCCCACCGCTGCAGCAGGCATTGGATGTCTTATTGACCTTCTCCCCCATTTTCTTGCAATCGCATATTTGAAGCTATTTAAAAGGATACTTTCACAAAAAAATAGTGCTTGACATTCAATAATTGTACACCGTATACCGTATCGAGTTGGTGGTGCAATAAATCTTATCTATTTAAATATGGAGAAGTTTATGAAACCCTACAAAATTTGCATTGTCCCATCTGCTAAACAAGCAAATGCTCCCCCCCCTTCTGATCCACTGGCCTGCCCTGAATGCCGTCTGACCTTTGTTTGCCAGGTATTTGACAATAACGGCTATGTTGAAAAATTTACATTAATCAGAATTTAAGGATCTTACAATGAAAGAAGAGTTTTTATTAGGAAACGGCGCTATGGCCATCGGGCTTCTGGAAGCAGGCTGCCAGATTATGACCTCATATCCCGGGACCCCTTCCAGCGAAATTCTTCCAGAGGTTGTCCGGTTTTCCAAGGCAAGCAACTTAAACACCAGCATCGAATGGTCCATTAATGAAAAAGTGGCTTTTGACAATGCATTTGCCGGGGCCATATCCGGGAAACGGGCCGCCTGCTGCATGAAAATGGTGGGACTGAATGTTGCGGCCGATTCATTCATGTCCGCAGCCTATATCGGCAATATCGGGGGACTTGTGATTATCTCCTGCGATGACCCGGGCCCGCATTCATCCCAGACCGAACAGGACTCGCGTCTCATGGCACGCTTAGGCAAAGTGCCGGTACTTGATCCGGGAAGCCCGGAAGAGGCAAGAGAAATGATTAAATTTGCCTTTGACCTATCCGAAGAATTTCAGGTGCCGGTTCTGGTAAGGCCCACCATCCGGGTCTGCCATGCCCGCCAGAACATCAAATACGGCACCCTTGAAAGCAATCTGAAAAAAGCCGACTTCAAGCGGGAACCCACCCGATGGGCATCCACACCGAAATTCAGATTCTTGCAGCACAAGGCGTTAAATGAAAAGCATGTGAAAATCAGTGAAAAATTCAACACCCTGACACCATTCAACGTGCATACCCTGGAAAAGAAAAAGTCTTATCCCTTTGGTATTGTCACCGGCGGTATTCCTTCAAGCGTGGTTCAGGATATGTTTGAAGAATATGGAAGAAATGATATCCCGGTTCTGAAGCTGGGAGCGCCCTATCCTTTCCCTGAAAAACTGGCCGATGAATTCATGAATGCCTGTGAAAAGGTTCTCGTCATTGAAGAGACCGACACAGTCATTGAATACATGTTAAGGGACAAATATAAAACCCTTGGAAGGCTCTCCGGCCATGTGCCCATGGAAGGAGAGCTTGTGCCTGAAAAGATCGAAGGCATCCTGAACAAGGCGCTTCGGGACTGCAAGCTGCCTGCCTTGTCAGACTCTGACTCGGGAAAGGAAGCCTTTGGTCTTGTAGGAGAACTTGCCCTTCCCATCAGAAAGCCGACCCTGTGTCCCGGCTGTCCCCACAGGGCCTCGTTTTATTCCATCAGAAAGGCCCTGCCCAAAGCCATCTTCCCTTCGGACATCGGGTGCTACACCCTTGGCAGCAATTTAGGAGTTGTGGACACGGTCTTGGATATGGGGGCAGGGATTACCATGGCCTCGGGATTCTGGAATGCTTATATCCAGGATGGTGTCGAAAAACCCATTGTGGCCACCATGGGAGATTCCACTTTTTTTCATTCCGGCACCACAGGTCTGATCAATGCGGTTTACAATGATTCACGGTTTATCCTCGTGATCCTCGACAACCATATTACGGCCATGACCGGCATGCAGCCGGCCATTACCCAGGGAGAACGGGTAGACGGCAGAAAAGGCAATGCCATTGCCCTTGAGACCATTGTCAAAGGGTGCGGTGTAAAATATCTTAAAGTGGTTGACCCCTTTGACACGAAAAACATGATCCAAACCGTAAAGGATGCAGCAGATTATGTCAATGACGCGGATGGCGGCATTGCCGTGATCATCGCCCGGCATCCCTGTGTGATCGGATTCAGGGATCAGGCCATTCCTGAAAAGATCAAGGTTTCTGTTTCGGATGAATGTGATGATTGCGGATTCTGCCACCAGCGATTTGAGTGCCCTGCCATGGTCCGGGATAATGCAAGTGAAAAAACTAAAATCAACACAGTGCTTTGCGCAGAGTGCGGAGTCTGTCTGCAGATTTGTCCGGGCAACGCAGTTGAAAAAGCATAACCCCTTTTCGGAGAAAAACTCTTATGAAGACAATCAATTATGTATTAAGCGGCCTTGGAGGACAGGGAATTCTTTTCATGGCAAAGGTGTTTGCCACTGCTGCGTTAAATAAGGGATATAATATTCTGGGCGCTGAAACCCACGGCATGGCGCAACGGGGGGGATCTGTGGTGTCGCATTTAAGGATCGGCAAAGCCCGATCCAGCCTGATCCGGGCAGGGGCTGCCGACTTTCTGATCTCCATGGACGAATCAGAGGCCTACCGGTGTCTGCCCTATCTGAAAAAAGGCGGAAAATTGTTTGCCAATGCATCCCCGGACTCCTTTCCGGATGAACGGGTGGCAGCCTATCTTAAAAAACAACAAATTGAGTCCTGGACCGTGGAAGCTTCCGCAAAAGCCATGGAGTTTGGATCTCCCAAGTCCACCAACCTTGCCATGGTGGCGTTTTATTCAGCCTTCGGATTCGGTCCCCTGAGTGCAGACGACCTGAGAATCACGGTGGATAAAATGAGCCCCGGACCCTTTAAAGCGACAAGTTTGAAAATTTTTGATGCCTGCCATGACACGGGCAGGAAAATGCTCATGGCCAATTAGTAGAATGATGAACGCTGGAGGCTTTTATGGAACTTTTTAATAATCTTACGGTCCTAGCACTCGAACAGGCGACGGTTGCCCCCTATCTGACCTACCGGCTGGCCCAGGACGGGATGAATGTCATCCGTCTTGAGCATCCTATATATGGAGATCCCAACCGCTTTATCGGCGAAAACGTTCTGAATGAAGAGCGGATGAACGCCTATTTTCTGTGCATCAATTCCGGTAAAAAAGCATTGACCCTGAATATGGCTGATCCCAAGGGCCGGGAAATCTTCAACAAATTGCTTCGCGAGCTTAGGGTTGATATTTTTATTACCAACCAATTGCCCAAAAACTATGAAAAACTCGGCATTGCCTACGATCTGATGAAGGCAATCAAACCGGATATCATCTGGCTGGGTCTTACCGGATTCGGACCTGACTCCAATGAAGGGGCCTATGATCCCATTCTCCAGGCAAGGTCGGGGTTAATGGAACTTACCGGTGAAGCCGGCGGCGATCCCCAGGTCCTTGGCATTCCCCTGCCGGACATGGGAACCAGCGAGCACGGTTACGGTCTTTTGATGAAAGCCCTGTTCAAACGGGCGGTCACGGGAGAAGGCGCCCGGATTGATCTTTCCATGTTTGAATCCACGGTTTCCTGGCTCACCGTTCCCATTGCCCTTTCAAAAAGCTTTGGCGCAACGATTTCAAGACGGGGCAACACCCATGAATTTTTCTGCCCGGTTTCCGTGTATAAGACCCGCAACGGGTTTGTCTATCTTGCCGTGGGCAATGACCGGCAATGGGAATCTATGGTTTCCCAGGACATGTTCAAATCCCTGGCAAAGGAAGAATATAAAAAGAACAAGGGCAGGATAGCGGATGTCATCCATCTGAACAAAGCCATCAATGCCATCACTGAGCAGTTCACCTCTGAAGAACTCATTGAGCTGTTTACCGCCATTACCGTACCCATCTCAAAGATCAAGAATGTGGCTGAAGTGGTTAAAGATCCATTAGTTGCAAAACGCATCCTCTCTTCAAAAGACCCAAGGACAGGCACAAAATTGACCCTTGCGCCGCCGCCCAACATGACGCCCTTTCTTGAAGAATGCGGCCAGAAACTCTCCTTTCCACCCAGGTTTGGCGAACAGAACTGGGAAATCTACGGAAATGTGCTGGGGTATGATGAAGCCACTCTTGCAGAATTTAAGGAAAAAGGAATCATATAAGGGAGATACCGGATTATGAATATCGTCGTGCTTGTAAAGCAGGTTCCCAATACAACCAAGGTTAAGTTAGACCCCGGGACCGGGAACCTGATCCGGGAGGGCCTTGAAGGCATTGTCAACCCGGATGATCTGCATGCCATTGAGGCGGCTGTAAGGATCAAGGAAGAAAACGGCGCCAAGGTGACAGCCGTCTCCATGGGACCTCCCCAGGCAGTGGATGCACTGACCCAGGCCATCGGCATGGGAGCAGACCAGGCCATCCTGCTGTGCGACAGGGCTTTTGCAGGGGCCGATACCTGGGCCACCTCCCTGACATTGAGCCGTGCCATTGAAAAAATCGGGGAATATGACCTGATTTTCTGCGGCCACCAGGCCATTGACGGCGATACTGCCCAGATCGGCTCCCAGGTGGCAGACTGGCTGGATATTGCCCAGGCCACCTATGTCAAAGAGATTGAAACGATCAGTGACAGAGAAATTATTGTCAAAAGACGGCTGGAAAACGGATTTGAAAGAGTTTCCTGTCAACTGCCAGCCCTTCTGACCGTCATAAAGGACCTGAACGAACCGCGGTTTGCCCACGTGGAAAGACTGATCACCGCCTGTACGCAAAAGGCGCCCATTCAGATATGGAATGCCGCAGATATCGGGGTGTCCACCTGTGAAGTGGGGCTGGAAGGCTCCAATACCCATGTGATTAAAACCTTTACGCCCAATTTCAAGCGCCAGAACGAAATCCTTGAAGGCAGCAAAGAAGAGGTGGTGGCAAAGCTTTTTGAACGGCTGAAAAAGAGTGACACCACCCTTGCCCACATTTTTTGATGCGGTTGCAAAAGAAAAAAATGACGGAGAAAGAAAATGACGATTTGGATAATAGAAGATCAATGTGACGGATGCAAGCGCTGCCAGCAGGCATGTCCCTATGAAAGTATTGAAGTCACAGACGGTGTGGCCCGCGTCACGGACCGATGCACCTCCTGCGGCGCCTGTGTGGCGGCGTGTAAAAAAGAGGCCATCGGATCGGATATCACTCCCAGGCAAGTGCCGGATTTTTCAGATCACACAGGCATTTGGGTGTTTGCAGAACAGACGGACGGACACCTTGCCAATGTCGGCTTGGAGCTCTTAGGCAAAGCCCGGGAGCTTAGCGTGCATCTCAATGAAGACGTCTCTGCCGTTCTTATTGGAAAGAATGTGGCGGGACTTTGTGATACCCTTGCAGAACATGGGGCCCATAATATTTATCTGGTTGAAGATGATCTTCTGGAACAATACAGGACCATTGCCTATACGGATGTGATGCAAGCCCTTGTAAAGGAATACAAGCCCGGCATCCTGCTCATAGGAGCAACCGCCCTTGGCAGGGACCTTGCGCCGAGAGTATCAAGGCGTGTGGGAGCAGGGCTTACAGCGGACTGTACCGAACTGAGCATTGACCCGGATGAAAGAATCCTGTGGCAGACACGACCCGCTTTTGGCGGAAATGTCATGGCCACCATTGCCAACCGGTATTCCCGCCCCCAGATGACCACGGTACGACCCGGGGTGATGGAAAAAAAGACCGTTACGGAAGGCGTTGCCAATATTATCAGATTTAAACCACGTCTGAACGAAGCCGATATCCGGACACGGGTCCTTGAAATCGTGAAAGAAAAAAAATCCGTCACCGACATCACCGAGGCCGGAGTGATCGTGGCAGGCGGTCGGGGTGTCGGCGACAAAAAAGGTTTTGATATGCTTCAAAAGCTTGCCGATCTTTTAGGCGGAGCGCTTGCCTGTACAAGGCTTATCGTTGAACAGGGAATCATGCCCCAACATGCCCAGGTGGGGCAGACCGGAAAGACCGTACGTCCTGAAATTTTCATTGCCTGCGGGATATCCGGCGCCATCCAGCACCGGGCCGGAATGATGGGTTCCAGGTACGTCATTGCCATCAACAATGATCCCAAAGCTCCGATTTTTCAGGTGGCCAATTGGGGAATTGTCGGGGATGTCAATGATATTGTGCCGGAGATGATCAAGCAGCTGTCAAACGGAGGGACCCTGTAATGAAATCGGTGAAAAAAAAATACGCTAAAATTCAAATCAGGTCGAATGCGGAAGACATGCTGAGAAAGACCATGAAGGATTTTGTGGACAAGGAAGTAATCCCGATTGCCAGGGAATATGACGAACGGGCTGAATTTCCGGAACATCTGTTTAAAAAGCTAGGCGATATGGGACTTTTCGGCATCCGCTACCCCAGAGATGTGGGCGGGTCCGGCGGAAACACTACCCTTTACTGCATTGCCATGCAGGAACTTGCAAGAGGTTTAATGAGCCTTGCCGCTACAACAGCCATGCAGTGTCTTATGTCCACCAACGGGCTGTATCTTTTCGGAAACAAGGAACTGCATGAAACATATCTATACCCGGCCCTGAAAGGAGAGAAAAAAGGGGCCTTTCAATTGACAGAACCGGATGCAGGATCTGATCTAAAGGCAGTGAGTACCAGAGCTGTAAAAACCGGCGATGGATGGGTGATCAACGGGATGAAAACCTGGTCAACCTCCGGCCCCAAGGCCGATTTTCATACCGTACTCTGCCAGACGGATCCGTCCAAGGGGCTCAAGGGACTGGGGTTTTTCCTGGTACCGAAAGAAACTCCGGGGTTTTCATTCAGCAAGCCCTTTGATCTCTTAGGGACAAGGAGTTCATCCATTTCGGAAATCTATTTCAAGGACTGTCATATACCCGATCATTACCGGCTGGGAGAAGAAGGAAGAGGACTTGATGTGCTCTTAAAAATCCTGGCGGAAATCAGAATCATGACGGCTTCTCTGGCGCTGGGGCTTCACCGGGCCGCCATGGACGACTCCATCAAATACTGCAAGGAAAGGACGGCCTTTGGACAACCCATCGGCAATTACCAGCTGATCCAGGCAAAGATTGCCAACATGGCGGTCAATCTTGAAGCAGGACAGCTCATGGTGGCCAAGGTGACCCGTCTCATCGACAATGGAATCTCTTGTCTTAACGAGGCGTCCATGGCAAAATATTTTACGGTTGAATCTGCCTGCAGTGCTTCAGATGAGGCCATGCGGATTTTCGGAGGATATGCGTATTCCATGGAGTATTCCGTACAAAGATATTACCGGGACAACCGCTTTCTTCTCTACGGCGGTGGAACCCACGAAGTCTTACAGACCACAATCGGAAGGGAAATTTTATCCAAATGAAATTGAAAAACAATTTCAAGGAAAGAAAATCTTTAGGCCAGGATGTGTTTGAGTATCTGAAAAACTCAATTATTGACCAGACCATTGAACCGGGTTCCCGGCTTGTGGAAAGCAAGCTTGCAGAAATGCTCGGGATCAGCAGGACACCGCTTCGGGAAGCATTGCACAAGCTTGAAAGAGAAGATTGGATTGAAAAAGCGCCGTCCGGCGGGTTCCAGGTGGTGAGCCTGACCCGGAATGACATTGAAGAAACCTTTGGCATCCGGAGTGTTCTTGAGGCGTATGCCGCCCGCCTGGCCGCAGAAAACTGCCGGGAAAATGACCTGATCCCGCTGGAAAAGAAAAGGGCGGAATACCAGAGATGTCTTGATAAAAAAGCCAATGACAAGCTTCAGAAAATCAACACGGAATTTCATGATCTTCTTTACGCTTTGAGCCGGAACCCGAAACTGGTCAAGATGATCAACCAACTCCGGGCCCAGATCTCAAGGTTCCGGCAGATTATCCTGAAACAGGATGAATATGCCCATGAAAGCAATGAAGACCATGTCAAAATGCTTGCCGCCATTAAAAACCGGGATGGAGATGCGGTTGAAAAGCTTGTCCGGGAGCATATCATCAAAGGCAAGAATGCGGTTATAAGTCAACTGGTCCGGGAAGAAAAAGAACAGAAGAATGCTTGACGTCAACGACATATTGTCGGGAGATCAGAAAGCCGGGGCAAGGATGATCCGTCTGATTGAAGATCGTGATCCTGCTGCCCGTGATCTTTTAAAGGGGCTCTATCCCCATTCCGGCCATGCCTTTATCATCGGCATCACCGGATCTCCTGGCGTGGGCAAATCCACCCTGATCGACGCGTTGATCACGGAATTCCGCAGGCTTGAAAAAAAAATCGCCATCATTGCTGTGGATCCGTCAAGCCCTGTTTCCGGCGGCGCCATCTTTGGTGACCGGCTTCGCATGCAGCGCCATGCCGCAGATGACAAGGTCTTTATCCGCTCCATGGCATCCAGGGGACAAAAGGGGGGGCTTGCACGGGCCGCAACAGATGCTGCCGTTGTCCTTGATGCCATGGGGTATGATATCATCATTGTTGAAACCGTTGGCGCCGGACAGTCGGAAGTCGATGTTTCAGGACTTGCCCATTGTGTCGGCATTGTCACCATTCCCGGAACCGGGGACGGCATCCAGGCCATGAAAGCCGGCATCCTTGAAACCGGGGATGTGTTTATTGTCAACAAAAGCGACCGGCCCAATGCCGATGCTTGCCTATTTGAGCTGAACATGATGCTGGACATGCGGCAACCCTCATCCGACGGGTGGACCCCCGCCATTGTCAAAACCAACGCCCTTGACGGAACAGGCGTGAAAGAGCTGGCGGATGTATTTTTATCCCATTTTGATTTCCTCAAAAAAGAAAACCGCCTGGAACAGAAGCGAAAATATCTTAAATGTTCGTATTTTCAATCGCTTGTAAAAGATCTGGCCCTGGAAAAAATCCTCGTGCAGATTCAAGATTCAAAGGACTATGAGGATAGCTTGAAACGCCTGGAAGCCCATGAGACAGACCCTGTAACAGCGGCAGAAAGCGTGGTCAACAAACTGATGGCATTACATAATGATTTACCATGAAGCCCATGAAGAAAAAACAGGCCCTTCATGTTCTGCATGGTTAAACACAGCATACAGGCTCTTATAAAGGAAAAAGGAGATGGAAACAAAGAACAAAATTCGGATACTGATCGCAAAACCGGGGCTGGACGGCCATGACAAAGGCGCCAAGATCGTGGCCCTGGCCTTACGGGATGCGGGTATGGAGGTGGTCTATTCCGGCCTTCACCAGACCCTTGACCAGATTATCCGGACTGCCGCCCAGGAGGCAGTGGACATCATCGGGTTGAGTATCATGTCAGGGGCGCACCTGCCGATCTGCAAAAAACTCATGGCCATGATGAAGGCTGAGGGGCTTTCCGATATCCGGCTGACCGTGGGAGGTGTGATCCCCCATCAGGATATCCCGAAACTCGAAGAGATCGGTGTGGCAGCCGTGTTTCCCGGCGGGACCTCTTTCGAGGACATCATCTCCGGCATAAACAACCTGTTTGAAGAATAAGGACTGTTTCTTAAAAATGGAGAAATAAAGCAATGGGTGTTGCAAAATATATTAAAGATGAAAAAGGTGCGATTCAACAGGTGACCTATCAGTCCGGGATCAGAGTAAAACCGGTCTATGGTCCGGAAGACCTTGAAAAGGCAGGGTTCAGATACGAAAAAGATCTGGGCGCGCCGGGAGAATATCCCTTTACCCGCAGCATTCATCCCCTGAGCTATCGCAGCCGTGCCTGGACCACCAGACAGTATACCGGTTTCGGCACGCCGGCGGAAACCAATGAGCGCTTCAAACTCATGATCGCCAACGGCCAGAACGGTCTCAACGTGGCCTTTGACCTGCCCACCCAGATGGGCTATGACTCGGATCACCCGCTGGCGGAAGGTGAAGTCGGCCGGGTCGGCATGGCGATTGATTCGCTTAAGGATTTTGAGACCGCTTTTGCGGGTATCCCCCTGGACCGGATCGGGTCCGGGCTCACGATCAATGCTGTGGCCACCATCATGATGGCCATGTACCAGGCAGTGGCGGAAAAATTCGGGTACGCCAAAAATCAGATATCTACTACTCCCCAGAATGATATTTTAAAAGAAATGATCGGCCGGGGCGCCTGGATTTTTCCTGTTGAGCACGGGGTGCGGCTTGTGGGCGATTCCATTGAATATGCGGTCAAGGAATTGCCCAAATCCAATCCGGTCAGCATCTGCGGGTATCATATCCGGGAGTCCGGCGCCACGCCGGCTCAGGAGATCGCCTATGCATTTGAGATTGCAAAAGCCTATATTGATAATGTGGTCAAACGCGATATCAAGCCCGAAGCCTTTGTGGGGCGCTTCTCCTTTAACTTCAATGTCTACGGCAATCTGTGGGAACAGATTGCCAAGTTCAGGGCGGCCCGAAAACTCTGGGCAAAAATGCTGAAAGAAGAATACGGGGTTACGAATCAGAAAAATCTATTTTTAAGAGGGCTTTTTGGCGGCGGCGGTTCGGGTCTGACCAAGGAACAGCCGGAGAACAATATCATGAGAGGCGCGTATTATGCCCTGGGCGCCGCTCTTTCCGGCGCCCAGACAACCGCCTTGTGCTCCTTTGACGAAGCGTATACCATCCCGACCCCGCGGTCTGCCCTGCTCTCTTTGCGAACCCTTGAACTCCTCATGGATGAAGTGGGCTTAAGGGATACGGTGGACCCCCTTGCCGGTTCCTATTTTATTGAAACCATCACCCTTGAGATGGAAGAAAAAATTCTTGAGGAAATGAAAGAGGTACAGAAATGGGGCGGCATGGTCAAGAGCATTTCCGACGGGTTTATCCAGAGAAAGGTATCCAGACAGGCCTATGAGTTTGAAAAAGGCCTGCAGTCCGGGGAATATCGAAAAGTCGGCGTTATCCCAGTTGCCGAAAAGCGGGCAGCCGGAAACCAGGGGACGGAAAACACCCATGTAGAGCTTCATGAATATAACGAGGCCTGGGCTGAAAAATCCAAGGCCAATTTGAATGAGCTTCGCCGGACAAGAAATGACAAGGATGTGGCCGATTGTCTGAAAGATCTTGAAAAAGCAGCCAAGACCAATGAAAACGTCATGCCCTGTCTTGTGAGGTGCTGTCACGCCTATGCCACTGTCGGAGAAATGGCAGGGGTATTCAGACAGGTCTTCGGAGAATGGAAAGAGCCTGATTTTTGTTGATATTAAGGAGGAGCACGTTGGAACGGGAGACTTACCGACTGGGGTGTGATATCGGCGGCACTTTTACGGATTTTGTTCTGTTAAACAATAAAACCGGAGAATTTTACACCAATAAATGCCTGACCACACCATCTGATCCGTCGGATGCCGTGGAACAGGGCATCCGTGAGCTCACTGAAATGAAACCGGGATTCATGGGCAGCGTTGAAGATGTCATCCACGGAACCACCCTGGTCATCAATGCCATCATTGAACGAAAAGGGGCAAAAACCGGGTTGATCACCACAAAAGGATTCAGGGACGTGCTGGAACTTGGAAGAGAGATCCGTTATGATGCCTATGATATTTTCAGCGAATACCCTGAGCCCATTGTGCCTCGGGCGCTGCGTCTGGAAATCGATGAACGGATCATGGCCGACGGCACTGTGTTAAAGGATGTGGATGAAAAAGAAGCGCTGCTTGTCCTTGAAAAACTTAAAAACGCCGGGATCGAATCTTTAGCGGTGTGCTTTATCAATTCCTATGAAAACCCGGTCAATGAAAAAAAGATCAGGGACATCATCGAAAGGGAAGTGCCGGATCTATTCCTTTCCACTTCCTTTGAGGTCCTTCCCCAGATCAGGGAATATGAAAGAACCTGCACTACTGCGGTCAATGCCTATGTCAAGCCCATCACCTACCGCTACTTAAAAAAAATGAGTGGGCGGCTCGAATCCATCGGGTTTAAGGGAAAGCTTTTCATCATGCTGTCCTCGGGCGGGATTACCTCTGTTGAAACCGCCAGGGATTTTCCGGTCAGGATCATCGAATCCGGACCTACCGCGGCTGTCATTGCTTCCCAGCATTATGGGAAAATGTTTAATATAAAGGACATGTTCTGCTTTGACATGGGCGGCACCACTGCCAAGTCCTGCCTTATCCAGAAAGGTCATGCCGGCCTTGTTTCCACCTTTGAAGTGGGACGGGTCCAGCGGTTTAAAAAAGGCTCCGGCCTTCCCATCCAGGTGCCGGTTGTGGATCTGATGGAAATCGGCGCGGGCGGCGGAAGTATTGCCAAAATCAGCAAACTCGGACTTCTTGGCGTAGGTCCTGAAAGCTCAGGAGCTGATCCGGGGCCTGCCTGTTACAAACAAGGCGGACAACATCCAACGGTTACCGATGCCGATCTTGTTTTGGGATATCTGGATCCTGACTTTTTCCTGGGTGGCACCATGCCCCTTGACATTGAACTTTCAAAAAAAGCCATTGCGGAAAAAATCGCAAAACCCCTGGGCACCACCATGATTGCGGCGGCATTCGGTATCCATGATCTTATCAATGAGACCATGGCCGCCGCGGCCAAAACCCATATCGCGGAAAAAGGCGGCAACCCCAACATGATCACCATGTCGGCCTTCGGCGGTGCCGGACCGGTGCATGCCTATGGTCTTGCAAAAAAAATCGGGGCTCCTGCCATCCTTGTGCCACCGCTTGCAGGGGTAGGATCAGCCCTTGGTTTTTTTTCCGCACCGGTGGCCTTCGATCTTTCGAGAAGCCATCGCGTTACCCTGGATGATGCGGATTTCAGCGAAATTGAAGCGCTTTTCAACCAGCTTGAAAAAGAAAGCGCCGGCATTCTTAAAGATGCAGCAAGGGGCCAGACAATTATCTATGAGCGGACCCTTCTGATGCGGTTTGTGGGTCAGGGCGCGGAAACCGACCTTGTGATCGAACAAAGACCGTTCAATCAGTTTTCAAAAGCCCACATCCGGAACCTGTTTGACGAGGAATACAAACGGCTTTACGGTAGGACCTACCATGAAACCCCGGTGGAACTGGTCACCTTCAAGATTCGGGCAAGTCTTCCCAAGCGGCCGTTCTCCATCCCGAAACTGTCAAACAGAACCGGCAATATCAACGATTGCATCAAAGGGAAACGCCCGGCATTTTCCATTATCCAAAAAGACCATATTCCGTTTACGGTCTATGACCGTTCGAAACTTTTCCCGGAAGTCGCCATTCAGGGCCCTGCCATTATCGAGGAACGCGAGTCCACCATTGTCATCGGTGAAGATGCCAGTGCCCGGGTGGATGAATTCGGATTTGTCTGGATCAGGATGAGCCAAGCAGGCGGGAGATAAATAATGAACACGACCGGAAGCAAATTTGATCCGATTACACTTGAGATTCTCTGGCGGCGTCTTGTTTCCATTGTGGACGAAGCCGATGCCTCTGTTGCCCGGACGGCATTTTCAAGCCTGCTGAGGGATGCCCATGATTATACCTGCATGTTTACGGACAGCCGCGGCCAGGAACTGGTCCAGGGAACCTTCTGCACACCCGGCCAGGCCGGCGCCATGGCCCTGGGAGTCAAGAAAATCGTTACGTCCTTTCCCCTTGAAGCCTACCAGGAAGGAGATGTCTTTATTGTCAATGATCCTTGGCTTCTGGCAGGACACCTGAATGACGTCTGTGTCCTGAGCCCGATCTTTTTCAAGAACAAACCCGTGGCCTTTACTGCCTGCGTTTTCCATCACTCCGATATCGGCGGGCGGGTCTCTTCCGACAACCGCGAGGTGTATGAGGAAGGCATTTATATTCCGGTATCAAAACTCTTTGATGCCGGAGTCCTGAACCAGGACCTCTTAAACATGATCCGCTGGAATGTGAGAACCCCGGAAGAGGTGACCGGCGATATCCGGTCCCAGGTGGCGGCCAACCATGTCTGTGCCCAAAAAATCATTGAAATGATGGAAGATGAAGGCCTTGACACCCTGGACGATCTCGCGGATGAAATCATCTTTCGGACGGAAAAAAGCATGCGGTCTGCCATTGAAAAGATCCCTGACGGCATTTATGCCCATGAAGGCATTATCGAGGGCGCCGGAAAAAGGCCGGATATCAGGATCAAACTCACGGTCAAGGTGGACGGCTCAGATATCCATGTGGATTTTGACGGCACCTCCGGCCAGGTGGACTGGGGTGTGAACGTGGTTTATAATTTTACCTATGCCTATGTGTTCATGGCCATCAAATCGGCCTTTGACCCGGATATCCCCATTAATGAAGGCGCCATCCGCCCCATAAAGATGAAGGCTCCGGAAGGTACGATCATCAATTGCAGATTTCCGGCAGCCGTGGCTGCCAGGATGCAGGTGGGCCACTTCATGACGGAAATGGTTTTCAATGCCCTTGCAAAGGCGACGCCCCATAACATCATTGCCGGTTCCGGCGGAACGCCTGCCCAGACCAATATCCTTTACGGCAAACGCGCCAATGGAAAATCCTTTCATACCATGATCATCAGGGGCGGCGGCATGGGGGCTTCCTCCCGCTCCGACGGTCATCACTGTGCGATCTTCCCGGCCAACGGAGCCAATACCCCGGTTGAAATCCTTGAAAGCGACACACCGCTGATCGTTGAGGAAAGAGGGCTTGTCACGGATTCCGGCGGTCCCGGGAAACAGCGCGGCGGGATCGGGCGCCGGATGATCATCCGATCTCCTCAAAATGGAGAGCGGTCCCCGAAACGGACCACCATTGCCGTGCAGGCCGGCCGATTTGTCTATCCGCCGGAAGGCATGTTCAACGGGAAGAGCGGATCCAAAGCCCAGTTCCTTAAAAATAATGAACCGGCTGATCCCAGCGGCCTTACCTTCCTTGATCCCGGAGACCGGATTGCATTTGTCAGTGCCGGCGGCGGCGGCTACGGCGACCCCTTTGAACGGGATCCGGAAGCTGTGGAGCGGGATGTCCATTACGGCTATGTCAGCATTAAAAAAGCAGAACAGGATTACGGTGTTGTGATTGATCCTGGTACGCTCACACTGGAACTTGCCGCCACCCGGAAACTTCGCGAAAAAAGATAAGGATGATGCAGATGAAAAAGACCTTTATGCCCCAGTTCAAAAATACGGAGGCGCTTTTTGAGCACCAGCTTTACGGCCTGAAATGGACGGTTGCCCATGCATACAACGGCTCCTCCTTTTATCGGAAACAATTTGAAAAGGCCGGGGTAACCCCGGAGGACATCAAATCCCTGGATGATCTTGCCCGTCTGCCCTTCACTACCGGGAACGATTTAAAGGAAGGATATCCGTTGCCGCTTCTGTCTGTCCCGGAAAAAGACGTGGTGCGAATCCATGCATCATCGGGCACCACCGGCAAACGCAAAGTGTTGTCCTATACACGCAAAGATCTGGATGTCTGGTTTGACATGTTTGCAAGATGCTATGAAATGGCCGGCGTTACCGAAGAAGACCGGGTGCAGATCGCCGTCGGGTATGGCGTCTGGTCAGCTGGCATGGGATTCCAAATGGGATGTGAGCGCCTGGGCGCCATGGCGGTTCCTGTAGGTCCGGGCAACATCGACATGCAATGCCAGTTTTTAGAGGACCTGCAGTCCACTGTTTTGTGTTGTACAGCCTCCATGGCCCTTCTCATGGCTGAAGAGATCAATAAGAGGGGCCTGAAAAACAGGATCGGTTTAAAAAAGATCATCCTGGGTTCGGAACGCAGCAGTGCAGCCATGCGGGCTAAAATAAAGGATCTTCTGGGACTGGAAGACATGTTCGACATCACGGGCATGACGGAACTTTACGGTCCCGGCACAGGGCTTGACTGCCCGAAGCATGAAGGCATTCACTACTGGGCGGATAAATATATCCTTGAGATTCTGGACTCGGATACCCTCACCCCAGTAAAGGACGGTGATGTCGGTGAAATGGTGGTCACCACCCTGTGTAAAGAAGCAGCCCCGCTGGTTCGTTACAGGACCCGTGACCTTACCCGTAAAATCAGTAAACCCTGTTCCTGCGGGAACATTCTTTTCATGCACGACAGGATCATGGGACGATCCGATGACATGATCATCTTAAGGGGGGTCAATATCTATCCCGGCCAGATTGATGAGGTATTGTCTTCCATTCCCGAAGCAGGCAGTGAATACCAGGTTCACCTGGAAAGAAGGGAAGACGGCAAGGATTATATGACCATCAAGGCGGAAATTATGCAGGGAACCGATCCTGCCACAACACATCAGATAAAAGACAAGATAAAGAAAGCAGTACACTCAAAGATTCTGGTCAGTTGTGACGCACAGGTCTGTGCCCACGGTGATTTGCCCCGTTATGAAGGCAAAGCCAGACGTATCTTTGACAACCGAGGGCTATGAAAGGAAACCGTATGAGGCCATTTAAATACTTAACCCCGACCACGGTTGAAGAGGCCATCTCTCTGTTTGCTCAGCACAGCGAGACCGCCAGATATATTGCCGGGGGGACGGATGTGATTGTGAAAGTCAAAGAAGGGTGGATGGAACCCGATTACCTTATTTCCCTCAAAAAAATTGACGAACTTTCCGATCTTCACAAAAATGAGGCCACCGGAGATCTTACCATCGGGGCAACGGTCACCCATGCAGTTCTTGAAAAATCCCTGATGATTCAGAAGGAGTATCCCATTATTTATGATGCGGTCTCCAATATCGGGTCCATGCAGATCCGGAATGTCGGAACCATCGGCGGGAATCTCATCAATGCAGTTCCCTCGGCTGACGGGGCCATCCCCATGATTGCACTTGACGGCGTGGCCCTTCTTCACGGTCCCTCAGGAGAACGGTCCGTCGCGGTAAAGGATCTCTTCATCGAACCCTATAAAACCGTTTTAAAACCGGGTGAGATCCTGAAAAAAATAACGATTCCGGCCCAGGCCCCCCATACCGGCAGTGCCTATATCAAATTCGGCCGCAGGGCAGCCATGGAACTGCCCCTGATCGGTATCGGAATTCTTTTGACCGTTGAAGATGATCTTGAAACCTGTGCCAGGGCAAGGATCTGCCTTGGTGTTGCCGCGCCCACACCCATGCGGGCCCATGAAGCGGAAAAACTCCTGATGGGTAAGAAAATCAATGAGGATATCTTAAGACAGGCCGGTGAAATGGCTGCCGATGAGTCCAGGGTCCGGGACAGCGTCCGGGGAAGCGCCTGGCACAGGAAAGAAATGATCCGGGTCCAGGTCAGACGCATGGGCCTTAAATGCCTGGAATTAATTAAAGATGGAAATTGCTGATAAGGGACCTGACTCTAATGGGGCCGTTAATCAACCATGAAGCACATGAAGATCATGAAGAAATAAAAACTTCTGAACTTCACGGTAAAATAAGTTTAGGAGAAACCATGACGACAAATATATCTTTCATATTAAATAATGACCAGATCTCTTATGAGATCAAGGACCACTGGACCCTGATGCATTTGTTAAGGGAGGAAATGGGGCTCATCGGCACAAAAGAAGGTTGCGGCAATGGTGAATGCGGTGCCTGCACGGTTATTGTGGATAAGCTCGCGGTAAATTCATGTCTCTATCTTGCAGCCGATGCAGACGGCAAAACCATTGAAACCATTGAAGGTCTTGCCTCAACCGATGGAACCCTGCATCCTCTGCAGCAGTCTTTTGTGGATAACGGGGGCATCCAGTGCGGATTCTGTTCCCCAGGCATGATCATGTCTTCCAAGGCTTTGCTGGATGAAAACCCGGATGCGAGCCATGACGAGATCAAGCACGCCCTGGCCGGAAACATCTGTCGCTGCACAGGCTATGTGCAGATCCTGGAATCAGTAGAAGCCGCCAAAGGGTACATTTCCGGGGGAGGTCGATAATGAATGAAATAAATGAACTCAATGTTGTCGGAAAAAGGATTCCCAAAATTGACGCGGCCCAGAAAGCCATGGGCAGGGCTGAATATATTCAGGATATCAAACTGCCGGGGATGCTTTACGGCAAAATCCTTTACAGTAAATATGCCCATGCCAATATCATTAAAATCGATACCTCCAGGGCAAAGGCTTTGTCCGGTGTTCATGCGGTTTTGACGGGCGAGGATGTCCCCCAAAAAATGAAAATGGGATTTTACAAAGACAATCCGCCCATTAAGAAAGGAAAGGTGTGTTCCTTCAGGGATGAAGTGGCGGCTGTTGCAGCCACCACCCCTGAGATTGCCAAAAAAGCCCTGGATCTTATTGAAATTGAATATGAAGAGCTTCCCGGTATCTTTGATCCTGAAAAAGCCATGGAAAAAGACGCTCCCCTGGTGCATGCATACCATAAGACCAATGTTCTCAATCTGCCATGGAAGCTGCATTACGGGGATGTGGAAAAGGCTGAAAAAGAATCCGCCTTTGTGGTGGAAGAAAGATTTACCACCCAGTGGGTCACCCATTGCTGCCTTGGGACCAGCGGTGCCATTGCCCTTTTTGATGCAAAAGACAACCTGACCATCCACACCAATACCCAGATCCCGTCCCTGGCCCAGAAAGATTATTTAGAATCCCTCAAGGCCATGGGGCTTGAAAACAAACGGGCAAGGGTCATCAAACCCATTATCGGCGGCGGATTCGGCAGCAAACTCGATACCTATGCCTATGAACACATTGCGATTCTTCTGGCCTTTGCCTGCAGAAAGCCCGTCAAAATCCTCTTTGACCGGGCGGAGGAATTCAAAGCCACTTCCACACGGCAGCCGACGGTAATTTATATCAAACAGGGTTGTGACAAAAACGGAAAACTCACCTTCCGGGACATGCGGATGATCCTGGATAATGGCGCATACACCTCCTGGGGGGCAACCACACCCTCTGTCATGATGATGCCCATCACCTCCCTTTACCGGGTGGAAAATGTCCGCTATGATGCCAAATGTGTCTATACCAACAATACCTATTCCCAGGCCATGAGGGGCTATGGAAATCCCCAGGCCACCTTTGCCATTGAATCCACCCTGGACATGCTGGCGGAAAAGGCCGGGATTGGTCGGGTCGAAATCCGGCGCATCAACCGGAACCAGCCGGGTGATCTTACCCCCCAGGGATTCAAGATCAGCAGTTGCGGACTTTCAGAATGCATCGATGCCGTTGAAAAGGATCTTGCCATCAATGGCCCCAAGGAAAAAGGGGTGGGCACCGGTATTGCCTCCCTCATCCATGTGGGCGGCGGCGCCAGGATTTACAAATCCGACGGCTGCGGCGCCATCCTGAAAATGGATGACTACGGCAAGGTGGATATCTTCACCGGCGGGACAGACATGGGCCAGGGAATGGACAATATCACGGCCCAGATTGTGGCGGAAGAACTGGGGCTTCTGGTGGAAGACATCAATGTGGTGCATTCCGACACGGACGTCTGCCCCTGGGATGTGGGCGCCCATGCCAGCCGCAGTACCTTTGTGGCCGGCAATGCAGCTCTTGGTGCGGCAAAGAAAGTCAAAGCCGTCATCCTTGAAGAAGCATCCAAAGTCCTTTCCGCACCACCTGAACAGATCGTCATGAAAAACAGGAACATTTTTGTGCCGGGCGACCCTGAAAAAACCATGCCCATTGACAAGCTCTTAAGAAAAGTCCATTTTTCACCCCAGGGCAAAATGCTCATGGCAGACTATTTTTATGACCCGGATAATGAAAACATGGGCAAGGATTTCAAAGGCAATATGTCCGTGACATACGCCTTTGGCACCCACGGGGTCAAGGTCAAGGTCGATGAGGAAACCGGGAAGGTAACGGTTCTGGATTATGTGGCAGCCCATGATGTGGGCCGGGCCATCAATCCCCTGCTC
>Ga0180009_10002646_pt1 | contig 20936 bp, 23 predicted proteins | sample OS_PC_MetaG_FD_123537 | JGI IMG/M metagenome (GOLD analysis project Ga0180009, IMG submission 123537) | Groundwater microbial communities from the Aspo Hard Rock Laboratory (HRL) deep subsurface site, Sweden - OS_PC_MetaG | ecosystem: Environmental > Aquatic > Deep subsurface > Groundwater...
AGAGAACACAGCAGAAGAATAAATGATTTCATAGACATCGGAATTTATGGAAAAAATGCATGCTATTCTTCTAGCTCTTGGTTATTTGGAATTATCTTATTTTGTGTAGTTTCGGAGATACTGCTAAATAGATTTACTGATTAATAAAACTTACTATCATCCCAACTTTTAAATACCATCCCCCCCCAATATATAACATGGCAGGGGTGATGGAGGTATTTAACGGACTAGCGGGATCGTTTGGCGGAGACACACACATCCTACTAATACTTTTATTTTTCACCGCAGTCATCGTAATCTACGCAGTATTTGTTTACTATTTCTACAGATTCCTTGCAAGCAAAAATCTTCTAAACATAAATCTGAATCAATATAATCAATATCAAAATCCCGCCCTCGCAAAACTTTTCGCAGTAATCTTCTATATAGCCGAATACATAATCCTGTTACCAGTGATAACCTTCTTCTGGTTCGCGGTCCTAGCCATGCTAATATTAGTTTTATCCGAAGGAATGGGGATAGATAAAATTCTACTAATCTCCGCAGCACTTGTAGCCGCCGTAAGAATAACTGCATATGTAAGTGAAAACCTATCAAAAGACCTCGCAAAAATGATTCCGTTTACATTAATAGCTATCGCCATCACAAAACCCGGATTCTTCGCAATGGAAGCAATGATAGAAAGAGTTTCAACTATCCCAACACTGTTTAACAACCTCCCATATTACCTACTATTCATTGTAGGGATAGAACTAGTTATGAGGGGATTTACTTCCTTAGAAAATATTTTCAAAACCGGTGAAATAGATTCAGATACAGACGAAGAATCAGATGATGAATAAACACTTAACTCACCAGAGATACTTACTAAATAAAAATTCTGATTTTTAAGAAGCCTTAAAAACTAACTTTCTTACAATAAATAATGGAAACGATATCTAAAATAGACACAATAAACGTAGGCATAGTTGGACACATCGACCACGGAAAGACAACTCTCCTCCAAAGACTTTCAGGAAAATGGGCGGACACACATTCAGAAGAACTCAAAAGAGGAATCACAATAAAACTAGGTTACGCTGACGCCATTATAAAAGAAGATAATGGAAAATTAACTATTGATAAAAATTCAAAAGGAAAACCAATTCGTTATATAACATTCGTAGACGCTCCGGGACATGAAATGCTCATGGCAACAATGCTTTCTGGAGCAGCAATTATGGACGCAGCAATTTTGGTAGTAGCAGCAAATGAAGGAGTCAAACCCCAAACACAAGAACATCTCGTCGCACTTAAAGCAAAGAAAATAAAGAAAATAATTATTGTACAAAATAAAATCGATTTAGTTTCAAAAGAACGAGCATTAGAAAATTATAAAGCAATAAAAGAATTCGTTAAAGGAACCGTCGCAGAAAACGCCCCAATCATCCCAATTTCCGCACAACAAGGAGTCAATTTAGATAAGGTGCTAAAAGAATTATGCGAAATAGAAATAGCTAAACCTATCATTAACGAAAAACCAATATTCCTCATTGCAAGAAGCTTTGATATTAATAGACCTGGAACCGAAATAAAAAATCTTCATGGAGGAGTACTTGGGGGAGCGTTAAAACAAGGAACATTAAAAATTGGAGATATGATAGAAATCAAACCCGGATACTCTTACAAAAAACAAAATCAATATCAATACAAGACAGTAAAATCAAAAATCGTCTCAATGCAGAAAGGAGAATATCCAATTACTGAAGCAACACCTGGAGGAAGTTTAGCCATTGAAACAGAACTCGACCCAAGCTTAACAAAAGCAGACGCACTCTCTGGAGGAGTCGCATCTCTTGAGAACAACCTTCCAGAGATTACTGACACGATAGAAATAAAATTCACACTTTTCGAAGAAGTCTTCGGAACTGGAAAACACGAGCCAGTTCAAAATTTGAAGGGCAATGAAATGTTAATGCTCAGCCTAAATACTTCTATCACTGTAGGACAAATTACAAAAATAGGAAAAGATCAAGTAGAACTAAAACTTAAAATCCCCGTCGTCCCGTTGAAAGGAGAATCAATCGGAATCGCAAGAAACCTAAATAGTCATTGGAGATTAATCGGTTTTGGAGAGATAGTTTAATTTATAAAATACCTTTCATTATATAATTCATGGAAAGAGAAGTGGTAAAACCCGTGGCCCTGCCCGAAATAAAATATCGGTATGCAGGAAAGGAATCTTTTTTACAAACATTATCCAAAGCTATTCCTAAAGAATTAAAACCCACTAAAAAAACAGGATATATATTTGGAGTAATATTCCTATTAATAGTTGTTATTGCCCTCCTAAGATTTCCATTAGGAGAAATGATGCAAGGTAATGTAAATATATCCATCGAAGTCGGAATACCGATGACATTTCTAGAATTTAATCTAATGAACCCCTCCGAACCTCCCGCAAAAATTTTGGGACTCGTAGTTGACTTGTTACTTTACTTATTCATAGCCTATGCAATAGATGTAATCATAAACTTAGTGATGAACAATCGTTTACTGGAATCCGTAGAAGAAAGAAAAAAAAGACCCAAAATTTTCAAAAACAAAAGACAATCAAAAACTATCGCAGAAAAAATAACTGATAAGGTTGTAGGTCAATAATAAAACTTAACTTTTTGTAATAAGGCTCTGCATACCTTTTGTCCAAAATAAAAAAGGGGTACAATTCATCTGCCATCCTTTTGATAAATCAGACCTATCAACCGGAACAACTCCCTCACAACAACCATACTTTTCTTTCGAAATTATGGTCCTATCATAATCATCTTTATCTCGAGTAATAAGATATTTCCAAGAAGAACCTATTCCCCATTGCATCTCTTGACCCCCAACTAATTTATCATCACCGATATGAACAAGCCCATCCCAATCATCACCCAAAAATCTCCGAAATCCATACCCCCCCTCAAGGCAACCAAGACTCGCAATAATCTTTCCACTCGCTCGGGGAGTAATAATCCTAGCATCTAATTTTCCAGGATAAAGTAAAGACATCAATGCTAAATCACTTTCTCGCCCCAATGTCTCTCCCACACGCAAAACTTCTTGCAAGGAGTCATAACCATTATATTTCAAATTTTTTACCGAAATTCCAAAAGAACTTTCATAACTCTCCAATCCTCGAAGACACGCCGCTAAACTACTCGCATGAATCTCACGCACCCCACATTCCCAAAAACCATAATCCTTCAAATCCCAAAAAGAAATAGTATTCAAATAATCAGCCATAATATCTGCCCTACGCTGGTCGCCAATTTCAGACATCACTTCTAAAAGATTCCCATAACTATCTGTCTGAATAAAAGCCCAACCCTGCTTCAGATTATCAACAGTAATCTCCTGCATCTCCCCAGTACACAGTGGATGTATAAACTCATATTCTTCTTTCGGAATATTATCAAACTTACCAAGAAAAATATTATAATCTATAAATTTCTGAAACGCCGAGCCAATCCTTTTTTTCACTTTCTCCCCCCCAGCCAACCATATATAATAATTATCTCGAATCCAAAACCAATCATTCATCAATCGATTCTCCGAACCAATAGCCGCCGGGAATAAACCATTTTCTCCAAGATATTTTTCAAGTGCGCTTCTTCTCAACATAACTCTATTAATCTTACGAACTATAAAAGCATTATTGAGATATAACAATAATTAAATACTCTCCAGTTCATCCCAAATTATAAAAGCAAAATATATCGCGACAGGAATTGTTATAGGGGTAGCATTATTGACTCCCAGCGACATAGAAAAATCAACAACACCTTTAGAAAAATCAGTACAAGCAACCACAGTTACACAATCTAACAACCTAAATAATTTCCCAGTATATCCCGCACTGCCAAGCGACCCAAAAGATGTTGACTTCAATCAATATATGAAAGCTATCATAGACCCTCGAGATGAATTATATGGCCCTATGAAAACTATTAGATAAATTAAGCTTACTCTCCAGCAATCTCTTCAATATGTTCATCCGTAGGAACTCTAGCCAAATCACTAACTTTGTCGCCTTCCTTCAATTTGATAACTCTAACACCCTGAGTAGCCCGGCCCATAATTCGGATATTCTTAACTGGTGTCCGAATAACAATCCCCTTCTCACTCATCATAATAATATTATCCGAATTCGTAACCGACTGCGATGTCACAATTTTCCCGGTCTTATCCGTAACCTTCATGTTGATAACTCCCTTTCCTGCACGACCAGTTAAACGATAATCCTCAATTGCACTCCTCTTACCATAACCCTTTCGAGTAATCGTCAAAATTGAAAAGTTTTTAGCATCTTCCAACGGTAAAACCTCCAGCGACACAACCTTATCCCCCTTTGCCATCTTTATCCCAGTAACACCATACGACGCCCGACCCATTGAACGAACATCGCCAGACTTAAACCGAATCGCCTGACCTTTCTGCGTAACCAAAAGAACTTCCTGCCCCTCTTTCATCGGCTTAACATCAATCAAAGTATCTCCAGTCTCTGAAACCTTAATCGCCTTAATTCCTCCTTTCCGAGGATTAGAAAAATTGCTCAACTCAATTTTTTTAACGACACCTTTTTCTGTAGCCATCATCAAAAAATCATTAAATTGTTTAACCGCCAAAACCGAAGTAACCTTCTCATCCTTCAGCTCAAGCAAATTAACAATCGCTTTGCCCTTAGTTGATTTAGCCGAAGCCGGAACCTCATAAGCTTTCAACCAATGAACATTACCCTTATCGGTAAAGAATAACATATAATCATGAGTCGAACAAGTCAATAACTCTTTAACGAAATCATCTTCTGTAAGATCCGAACCTATAACTCCCCTACCTCCCCTCTTCTGCTCTTTATACTCCATCAAATCTAATCTCTTAATATAACCCTTCTCAGTAATCGTCACAACAACATCTTTCTTATCGACAAGATCATGCTCCGCAAGTTCCTTCACCGACCCAACAATCCTTGTCTTACGAGCATCACCATATGTCTCTTTCAATTCAACCAAATCTTTCTTAATAATCTTCAAAATCAATTTCTCATCCCCAAGAATTTTCTTCAACTTCTCAATCAATTCCTTCAAATCTTTCTCTTCATTCTTCAACTTATCAAATTCAAGAGAAGTAATCTGGTGCAACTTCATTTCCAGAATAGCTTCGACCTGCTTATCTGAAAGTCTGTACTTAATCTTCAATTGAGCTGCCGCATCAGTCTTAGCTTTCGCCGCACGAATCAACTTAACAACCGCATCAATATTAGACTGAGCAATCAAGAGTCCATCAACAATATGTAATCTCCTTTCAGCCTTATCCAAATCAAATTCCTTTGTCTTCCGAATGACTGTTTGTCGGTGTCCAATATAAACTTTAACATATTCACGCAAAGTCAACAACTTAGGAACACGATTCACCAACGCCAACATATTCGCATTAAAACTAACTCTCAATTGAGTATACTTATACAATCGATTCAAGGTAAATTTCTCTTCCGCACCCTTCCTCAATTCCATAACAACACGAACTTTCCCCTTCGAAGATTCGTCCCGAATATCAGAAATATCTGGAAGTTTCTTATCTCGCACAAGCATGGCAATCTGTTCAACCAACGTCGCCTTATTCACTTGATAAGGAATTTCGGTAATAATAATCTTTAACTTATCCTTGGATCGTTTCGGTTCTTCAACGACAGTCTTACCATCAAGAACCAATCTCCCCCGACCTTCCGTATAAATTTGTTTAATCTCCCCACTAACCGTCCCACCCGTAGGAAAATCCGGGGCCTTTATTGCTTCAATTAACTCTTTATCCTCACAATTCGGATTATCCAGATATATTTGAATAGCATCACAAGTATTTCCCAAATTATGTGGCGGAATATTTGTAGCCATACCTACTGCGATACCACTAGCCCCATTCAAAAATAAATTTGGAATCTTACCCGGCATAACAATCGGCTCATCAAGGGTATTATCATAATTCTTCATCATCTCAACCGTCTTCTTGTCGATATCCATTAACAATTCTTCACTAATCTTTTCCATCTTAGCTTCCGTATATCTCGAGGCTGCCGCATTATCCCCATCCATCGAATTGTGAACAAATATCCCTGAAGCAAGAGCAAAATTATGGGTCTTATCAACAGTTAAGTCATAAACATCTTGAAATTTTTTGATAAATTCTACCCCGATAACCTTATGATTTCCGTTCAATTCACAGAGTAATAGATTATTGTTATTCAACTTATCAAAATTCACATGATGTCTAATCCTCCCAGTTCTCCCCTCATAAATACCATTCTCAATATTCCAATCATCAGAGAGAATATGAACAAAATCCCACGTCCCAATCCTCGGCTGAAAAACCATAGAATAGCCGATTGCCTTAGAACTATCCTCCCTTGTAGAACGTTTGAAATAACAAGGCATCAATGAATCCCCATATCCTAAATCTTGAGCCTCCCTATATCCCCCATTTTTTAACATAAACTTATGATTCAATGTACACTTAATTTCTTCCCCATTATCTAAAATAACTTTCATAATTTCTGCATTAGTCTTTGTTTTTCTGGGATTTTTTATCTCGGCTATTTTAATATTATTATTTTCATCAATGGTAAATGTAAAATTTCTCTTTCCTTGTTTATGTTCATCTATCAAGTCTACAAAAGATAAATTCCTTCCATCGACTAATTTAACTTCAGTATCTGCAGTAAAACATCCAAAATTACCCTGCCCAATAACTAAAGGATATCTAAGACTCCAACTCTGAGCCATCCTAACCATAGCATCATAAATCGAAGCATCTCCATGAGGATGATACTTACCCATAACATCACCAACAATACGACCAGACTTCTTCGTCTGCTTATTATAATTAACTCCCATCTCATTCATAGCCCAAAGAATTCTACGATGAACCGGTTTCAGACCATCCTCTGCAGAAGGCAAGGCCCGAGCAACGATAACCGACATAGCATAATTCAAATAAGCATCCCGCATCTCTGTAGAAATTTCAGCATCAATCAATTCCTTCGCTTGAACATGGGCTTTCATTTCTTCCCTTTTCTTCTGAAACTCATCCGCCTCACTAGCCGCTTCATCCATTCCCTCAATCTGCTTCAGTTCTTCAGTTTCTTCAATATGATCTGCATTCATCGTCCCTTCCTCCCGACTTTATTTCTATTTTTAATCTTACTAGATTTAGCCAACAATTTTTTATTTGTAACAAGTACTGGAAAACTTGGCATTTCAGTTCCGCATTTTTCACATCGCATCTTCGGAAGAACTCCAAATAAATTCTTAACTTCAAAAACATACTTAACATTTCGAGATTTACATTTAGGACAAAACGAAACCCGGATATCTTTCTCAGACTTACAAGCATCACCGTTACACAACTCACACGCCATTACAAATCTCCTCCCGAACCAAATAGGTTCTTTTACCTTTAGAATCAATATCAAAAGAATATTCAATCTCAAGAGAACTATTTTCCTGTTTTGTCCATATAGTCGCTTCGTGAACATCCAAAACAATTTCCTCCCGACCATCTATATCCAAAACATCTCCCTGCACAATCTTTGCAACACCAGTAATATCTATCTTCCCATTTTCTTCGACCAACCCAGTAAGCTTCACCATTACAAATCGACCTCCGCCTTATCAGCATTTTCTTCAATAAAAGCTCTTCGTGGTGCAACAGCATCTCCCATGAGTAAACTAAAAGTCTCATCAGCCTCGACCCCATCCTCAATAGAAACTTGTTTCAATCTCCTAGTCTTAGGATTCATAGTAGTACTCCATAATTGCTCATCATTCATTTCACCAAGACCCTTAAACCGGCTAATCTCCCCCTTACCACCAAGCTCAGCCATTTTCTTTTTCAACTCCTCTCCATTGTAAACATAATACTCTTGCATCCCTTTCTTAATTTTAAAAAATGGGGCAACCGCAACAAAAATATGTCCTGCCTCAATTAATTGGGGGACATATCGAAAAAACAAGGTTAACAAAAGCGCTTTAATATGCTGACCGTCAACATCCGCATCGGTATTATGACAACATAATCCTCCAAACCCAGCAACAAAATTTTCATCACTTTCAACAGAAAAATCATAAACTTTTCCACTACTTGGCTCAACTTCCTTAACACTCCTAACCCCCAAAGCAATCAAATCAGAAGAAATATCCTTATATTTTTTATTTATAGACTTAGCTAAAGAATTTATTTTTCTGTTAAGATGCCTAGAATTCTTATGGGTTTCCCAAACCCTTTTTATCTTTAACAAATCGTCCCTAGAACTAATTGAAACAATATATGCCTTATGCTTAGATTTTATCAACTTATTATGTTTTGGTTCTTTTTCACTCACCCCACTAACAACACCCAATGAAGATAATAAATACATTAGCTGATTAGCCATATCCTGCGAAGTAGTTGTAAATGAAATTCCTCCTTTAGAAATTGTACCATCTCCCAAAAAATACATTCTCAAAAACTCTAACTTCAATTCATCACTCACATTAAAAATTAAATCTGGAAATCTTTTATTATTTGATTTATATTCTCTAAAACCCATTAATGATTTCCAAAATAATGCTAAAGCCCTATTCACAACCTTTAATTCTCCACATCTTGCAGAATCCTTAGAATATTTTGACTTCACACCAAAACAATTAACAAAACAATTATTTAATTCATCTATCAAACCAAAGTTGTTATTCCCAATAGCTAATCTAACTCCATTTCTCTCTGAACAAGAACCTTCTGCTAACCAAAAACCAATTAACTTAATCAAATCCGAATTAATTTTAACATAACGATTTATACCCTTATTTGCATAATGAGTCGGGCAAATCTTAACATCCCCAACTATCCCAAACTCATCTAACGACAAATCATTATAATCAATATAATCTTTAACATTATTCCTACCAGAATTTTTATAATAATTCTTCCATAAATTCTCCAACATAGAATCTCCCACAATTATTTTTGATAGAACTAATTTTTCATCGATATCCAATATCTTCAAATATTTTTTTAAATTACTTAAGGTAGGTTTTGTATTACCCTTCTCCCAATCATAATAAACACATGGTTGCTTTATCCCAAGTTTATTACAAATATATCTTTGAGATAATTTTTTATCTTTTCTTCTACTCTCCATTAATTCCATTACATCCTTAGGAATTACAACTCTTTTTGCCGTCAACTTATGATTATCTCCATACTTTTTTAATATTCTCTCCTTATATAATTCTTCTACCCCAAAACCCCTAAGATACAATTTGTCTTTAATTTTATCGATATTCTTAAGATACAAATCTAAAATATCTATACTTTCTTCTCCATAGTCTCCATCTAATGGTAAATTTTTTGGCGCAACAACCAAATCGCCATTCTTAATTTCATCTCCCTTCTTTAATTTAATTTTATCATCTTCATAAACAAAAATACTATGAGATGAAGTTATTTTAATACTCCGCCCATAAGAGGTTTTAATTTCATATAATTTTTCTTTTAATGGATGACTAATAACTGATTTAATTTTTTTAAACATAGTTTTATTATTATTCACTCCAAAACACAAGATCTCATAATCATTAAAATTAATTTCATTATTTTTACATTTATCAATAAATTCTCCGATTTTTATAAACTGAATATACCTTGAAGAATCTCTAACAAAAGTCGCCTCCTCGCCATCAACACTCATAATAATAATCTTGTTATACCGAAGCTTGCTCATATCGAAAGATTCTCCAACACTAGTTCCAATCGCAGTAATCAAATTTGAAATCTGTTCAGACCCAAGTGCCTTCGCAGGATTAGATTTCTCAACATTCAAAACCTTACCTCTCAATGGTAAAATCGCCTGGGTCTCTCGATCCCTGCCACCTTTAGCAGTTCCTCCTGCCGAATCACCTTCAACGATATAAAGTTCAGTAGTCTCCATTTTCTTGCTAGAACAGTCTGCCAATTTCCCGGGAAGACCCGAACCAACACTAAGAGCATTTTTTCTTCGAACCAAATCCTTAGCCCTCTTCGCCGCTTCACGAGCCTTCAATGCCGCACTAGCTTTATTAAGAATAGCCTTAGCAACAACCGGATTCTCCTCGAGAAAATCACTCAAGGCAGAGGTCGCCATAGAATCAACAATCCCTTTAATCTCCCCATTACCTAATTTTGTCTTTGTCTGTCCTTCAAATTGCGGCTCCGACATCTTTAAAGAAATAACTGCAGTAATACCCTCACGAACATCATCTCCCGTCAATTTCTGATCCTTTTTGAAAATCCCTTTCTTAACCCCATAATCATTAATCACCCTCGTCAAAGCCGATTTCAAACCCACAACATGAGTCCCGCCCTCAATCGTATTAATTGTATTAACAAAACCCTGAATGTTCTCATTATAAGAATCCGAATATTGAATCGCAACCTCTGCCACAGTCCCTTGCTCCTCTCGTTTAAAATAAATAGGTTTCACATGAATCGGCTTTCGAGTCTTATTCAACCACTTTACAAACTCAACCAAACCACCCACATAATGAAATGTTTCTTTTTTCTCATTTCCTCCACGAAGATCAGTAAAATTAATTCTCAAACCAGCATTCAAAAAACAAGTTTCCCTAAACCGAGTAGCCAAGGCTTTGTAGTCAAATTCCAATGTAGAAAAAATGCTTTCATCGGCAAGAAAACTAACCTTCGTCCCATGAAGTTTAACATCAGCCTTGCCAATAACTTTCATGTCCGCCTTCGGCTTCCCAATATTATAGCTCTGAGCATAAATCTTTCCATCCTTAGTAACCTCAACAGTCATATCACTAGACAAAGCCGAAACGACCGAAATACCGACACCATGCAAACCACCTGAAACCGCATAAGCTTTATTATCAAACTTACCTCCCGCATGCAATTTCGTAACAATAATTTCCATAGCAGGTCTTTTGTAAACTGGATGCGAATCAACGGGCATTCCTCGCCCATCATCCTGAATAACTACTGAATTATCTTTGTTAATTGTTACATCAATCGTAGTTGCAATCCCGGCCATATGCTCATCAACCGAATTATCAAGAACTTCCCAAACCAAATGATGAAGACCATACTTATCAGTAGAACCAATATACATCCCAGGTCTTTTCCTCACCGCTTCGAGCCCTTCCAAAACAGTGATGTCTTTTGCCGAGTAAGTTTTTTCAGTCATTCTAGATTATTAACCCCCAATACTCTCAAAAAACAAACTTACTTTATAAACATTTGTATGCCAAAAATGCAATTTGTCGACGCTGACAAAAAAATAACCAAAAAGTATTAGTCAAAATTCCTTATCCAAAAATACCCGCATTGAAAAGTCTAAACGAAGCAATTAAAACCAAAATTATCTTAATTACTGCATAAGTAATACCTACATTAACTAACAATTTCACACTTTTCTTTCCTTCAGAACTCTTACTAAACTTAAAAGCCAAAATAGAAGAAAGTAAAACTAAGGGAATAAGCAAAGCCGCAGAATAATAAACAAGATACAAAAGAAATTTTGAACTATATAAATTCTCAACCAAAGAAAAAGTTGTAGCAATCTCCAAAAGTATAACTATCAAAACTACAAAAGCCGTTAACCAAGACAAATAATAAACCAGCTTCTCTTTTTTCATAAAATAACTAGTTAAAGATTATTTATAAATCTTTTTAAGAGAAGAAATAATGATCCAGCATCCAACTAAATCCAACACCGGCTGTAAGAATTCCTCCAAGATATAAAATCGGGGCCGGATTAACCTTTGTCTTATCAGCATTCCTTTTTACTTGCAAATAAGCAGAAGAAATTACAATAATCCCCGCCATAAATAATTTAGGCACCAAAGTCCCTTCAAAAATACCAAGCTGACCGATAGAAGCATTAATCAAAGGATTAACCTCTTCAATTTTCCCGCTAGCAAGACCATAATAAGTAGACGCACAATCAATCGCACTCCCCAAGGCATAAACTCCTAGGGGGGCAAAGTAGTTTTTATTTTCTGAAAAAGTAAGTCTTTCCTCAAGAGCCATAAAAAATATAACAAATCAAACTTAAAAAGAATTATTATACTCCACTACTCTTTCTTAGCTTCATATTTCGCCTTCTCAGCCTTAACAACATCACTCTTCTTAATCCAATTAACTTTCTTAGACAATCGTCCCATCTCCATATTCTTTCTACACTTCGAAGAACAATAATATCTTATTGAGGCATCTTTCTGAATAACTGTTGTTCCCCTAGGAAACTCATACCTTTTTTTACAAAATGTACAAACTGGCATTATATTTTCCTCCGAACAATTAGTGAATACTTATACTTAACAACTTCATTACCATCAAGATAAGGAATTGACCTAGTCTCACAAGAATACTTACCTGAGAACTTATCTAAAAAATCGACAAAATTAGTTTTCTTAGTCTTATACTCTCCAAAAGGAATCTCTACAGAATCCGCACTTCTCAAGCCATCTTCAACCATCTTCAAAAGAGCACTTGGTTTAGATCTTGCAGTTATCTTACCGATATCCTCTCCAGCCATCCTAATCCTTGCCCCCCTTGTTTATTTTCTTGAACAATCTTCGCGCTTCAATTTCAGTTTCTCTCAACATCAAAATATCTCTCTTCTTAATTGGTCCTCGAACATTTCGCCTCATAGACTTCCCCCGATTCTTTCCTTGTAAAATTTTACACTTAACTTGAGTAATTTCTCCACGAGTTCCACATCTTCCAATAACTGCCTCAACAATTGCAGGAACTACACCCCCCTCAGTAAGACTTTCCGAGCCCTTAGATCCAGCCGTTTTCTTTTCTTGCTTCTTTTCTGGTTTCTTATCTTTTGCCATTTTCTTATTTTAGAGAATATATTTGAAAAGGGTTCTCGCCTGCTTGCAGGTTCTCGTGACCTGAAAGGTTATGCCCTTTGGGTACCATATTATTTTTAATTAACTAATTGCATCCATATTTCCGAATTCGGAAATTACTCGAAAGAGTCAAGCTTAGCTTCGCCCTCTTCAATAACCGCAACTGCTGCCGAAGGTCTATTGATTCCAACCGAGATTCCTAATTTCTCTCGTGAATCTACTTCCACAAACTTAATACCTTTCTCTTTACAAAGAATGGGTAAATGTTGTGTTAATTCCTTCGGGTCGATATCAGATGCAACAATAACAAGTTTAGCGATTCCTCGCTCAACTGCTTTTGTAACTTCGTTAACTCCTTTATCAACCTTTCCAGTCTTAGCCGCTTTCTCTACAATATCATATATGGATGCCATTTTGTTTTGTGTATTTATTTCCAACCGAGAATAATTAAACCCTCGCGCCGAAGCGTTCATTGGTATAATTAAACTGAAATTTTGGTTTATAAATCTTTCCGAAGAAAATTTATAGTGAAACATTTTCCCTAGACCTACTTGGCTAATATTACCCTATAAGGCTATCGCCACTCCTTAACCATATAAATCTTTAAAAATAAAAGATAAATAACACTATTATGAAAGATGTGAGCATTTATCTTGCAGGAGGATTATTCAATGCCGCTGAAAGGGTTCATAACTCCACACTTGAAAAAAATCTAATTGAAGTTGCAAGAGATATGGGAATTAATCTACAAACTACCCTCCCTCAAAGAACCGCATTAAAAAGATATTTGCCCAATGAAAATAGATTCGATGTTGCAGGAATTGTAGCTGATTGTGAAGTAGATGCAGCATCTCACGATTATATCTTATGTAACCTTGACGGAACCGATGCAGATAGCGGAACAGCTGTAGAACTTGGAGTCGCAAGAGGACAAGCATTAGCTTATCAAAAACTTTCACGTCATCTTAAAACCCATAGAGATGTAAAAATACCAAAAATAATCACATACCGAACAGATTTCAGAACCTCAATAGAAAATGAAGTAGGAGTCAATGCAATGCTGAATCCCGAAGGATCAACATTTATCTACCATCCTTGTTTCGTAACCGAATTAGGAGAAGTAGAGAGTTACTATAAAGAACTTGCTTCTAAGATTACTGACGTTATCCAGAAAGGTTAATTTTTCCAACTAACCTCCACCTCATCAGTCCTTTCCCTAGGAGCAATATCTACCGAATCATAATCTCTAGTCCCTAAACCAACCTTATACATCTTCAACCCCAAATACCCTATCATTCCCGCATTATCAACAAGCAATGACCTATCCGGACAAAAATACTTAACACCTCGCTCATCACACATTATCTTACACATTTCCTGCAACCGCAAATTACAAGCAACCCCGCCACCAAGCAAAAGTTCTTTCTTCCCAGTATGCGCCAAGGCTCTCTCAGCAGCCTCAACCAACATCGCAAAAACAACCTCCTGCATTGAATAAGCAATCTCCGATTTATCACCACCCTTGTCAATTAAAGTTTTAATCTTCGTCTGCAAACCAGAAAATGCAACATCCATCCCCTTAATAGAATACGGCAACTCAATCAATTTGCCCGTTTTAACATCGAGATTCAAAGAATCTCCTAAGGAGGGTACACCTTTGCATGCCTCACTTTCTAAATATTCCTCAGCCAATTTCTGAATCTTTGGACCTGCCGGAAAACCTAACCCCATATAACGCCCAATAGTATCAATAAAATTCCCAACACCTAAATCTAATGTCTCGCCAAAAACCCTATACTTCCCAGCCTCATAAGCAATAATCTGGGTATTCGCCCCAGAAGCATAAAGCATTACCGGGTCTTTCGCCCCAACCGTTTCACCAATTTCCAAATGGGAGACACAATGATTAACCATCACAAGAGGAACGCCCAAACCCCTAGCAGTTTCTTTAGCAAATTTCATCCCCTCCAGCAAACACGGCGCAAGCCCTGGAGCATTTGAAAACGCAATCGCTTCAATATTTTCTTTAATCCCAGCGGGGCCAGCAGGGTCATCCTTTGAGGACTCAGCCAAAGCCTCCTCAAATAATCTATCCGAGACTTTAATATGATGCTTTCTAACTTCAATCGGAATCATCCCGCCTTCTTTAGTAGTATAAGAATCCTTAACATTAGAAAGTATTTTGCCATTAAAATCCAAAACCGCCACACCAAACGTATGCGCCGTAGATTCTATTCCGAGGATGTATTTCACCATTTATTCAAATCCTTTTGAAAAGATTTATTTATCCCAACTTTAATACAGTTATTAAGAAAAATACAACCCTTACAAACTTCTTTTATTGTTTTAGAATTATTTTTCTCCATAGATAAATTATAGACTTCTTTTGCACTATGAATAGAATTCTCTTTTAAATTCAAGAACTTAAGCATTTTTTTATCCTGCGCTACAACCCATTTTCCTATTGCAACAGACTGCACACATTTTCCACAATATAAATGAGGACACTCTTCACAAAAAGCATCAGGTTTTCCAATAATGAGTTTTACTTTAGTATCTGGAATTTTTCTAATCCTCATTACAATTTTCTTCATGTTATCCGCAAATCCCTTATCATATCCCCCATGATAAAATCGAGGAATACAAGACAAATGATGACCCCTTATCTTTATCATAACCTCCCAAACAAATTCCACCTTAAAAATCTTCCTTAGCATAAAATTATAAATACCCCCAATTCCTTTTCTAAGTATGACTGGAGAAAAAGAAAAAACTTTCATAGATTTCATAAAGTTAGTCTCACCAGGAACCCCGCTAAGAACAGTAATTGATGACATAGTAAGATCAGATTTAGGAGGATTAATTGTATTCGATTCTGACGAACTTCATAATCAGAATATAATCGAAGGAGGTTTCAGAATAAATTGTAGGTTCACTGCACAAAAACTTTTCGAATTGGGAAAGATGGACGGAGCAATAATTGTATCTCCTGATTTAAAAAGAATCCTGTACGCAAACACTTTGCTGAACCCAGACGCCACATTATTCTCTACAGAAACCGGAACAAGACACAAAGCCGCAGAACGAACCGCAAAACAAGCACATACATTTGTAATCGCAGTCTCGGAAAGAAGAAGAAAGACTACACTTTACTATGGACAATCTCGTTATTACCTAAAATCTACCGATGAATTATTAAGAAGTATCAGTTCAAACCTTCAAGTTCTAGAAAAACAGAGAGAACACCTAGATGAACAAATAAGTAACTTAAATATTTTAGAAATGTCTGAGATGGTCTCTATCAGTGATGTATGTAAGGTCATTCAAAGAGCAGAAATGATTCTAAAAATCTCCGAATCCGTTAAAAGAAATTTCACGGAGCTTGGAAAAGAGGGGAATATTATGCAAATGAGATATAGGGAACTTTTAAGAGGAGTAGAAAAATCTGAGGATGAAGTTCTAAGAGATTATGCAAACATCCCATTAAAAAGATCTAGAACACTCTTAGAGAATATGACCTTTGATGGACTTCTAGATTTAGAATCAATAGCAAGACTAATTCTAGAAAAACCAATAGAAGAAAGTATTTCTCCAAGAGGATATAGATTCTTAGCACACCTAACACTTTCAGAAAAAGAAATCTCTCAAATAGTAAAACAACTTCAAAAGTTAGAAAAAATACTAAAAGCAGAACCCGTAGAATTCGAAGCAATACTAAAAAATAGGGCCAGCACAATCAAAGAAGAAATTAGAAACCTTAGAGAACAGGTATTAAGTGGGAAGGTTGTTTGTTAATGATATCAATCTCCAAACTCCAAGAAATCCGAGAACATTTAGAAAACTCACAAAACCCACTTTTCTTTTTTGATAACGATGTAGATGGACTTTGTGCATTCCTAATTCTTCAAAGAGCAATCGGAAGAGGAAAAGGCGTGGCTATAAAATCTTTCCCAGACCTAAAGGAACAGTATTTAAAAAAAGTTGAAGAACTAAATCCAGATACAATTTTCATATTAGACAAGGCAGAGTTAAGCAAAGAATTTGCAGAAGCTGTTGAAAAAAAAGGAATACCCATAATTTGGATAGACCACCACGAAACAAAAACTCCAAAAGAAATAATCGATAAAACCTTTTACTACAATTCCCATCCGTCTTCAGAGCCTACAACTTATATCGCACAAAAAGTTTTCAATAGACAAGATGATTTATGGTTAGCAATTATCGGATGTATTGGAGATGTATACATGCCAGACTTCGCAGAAGATTTCGAAAAAGCCTCTCCAGAATTATTCAATTCAAAAATCTCAGCATTTGACGCCCTTAATTCAACAGAAATTGGAAAAATGGTAAGAATGATAAACTTCGGATTAATGGATAGCATAACCAATGTCGTACAATTAATCAAATATCTGTTCAAGGCAAAAAATGCTTATGACCTCTTAGAAGAAAACCAGTACACAAAACAATTTCACAAAAGATACACCCAACTTAACGAATTCTTCAATAAACAAGTAAAAAAAGCCGAAGAAAATTTTTACGAAAAATCCCCCCTAATATTTTTCTCATACTCTGGAAACACAAGCATGTCCTCTGAAATATCCAACAGGTTATTTTACAATCACCGAAACAAATTAGTCGTTGTTGCATTCAAGCGTCCAGAGAAAGTAAATATTTCAATAAGAGGTAAGAATGCACTTGAAATAACAAAAAAAGCAATCGAAGATATTGAAGGAGCAACCGGGGGCGGACATGTAGAAGCAACCGGAGCAATGGTTCCAATTGATGAGTTTGAAAAGTTTAAAGCGAAAATTTATTCCTTATCGGAATGAAGAATACAATAAATACTAGCAGAGAGATGTTCCAAATCCGAAGGAGATAAGGACTCATGACTAATACTTAATGCTGGAACTTCTTGACGATTAGTATAAGGAACATTCTTCTCAACAATCTTTTCAGCTAAGTCGTATAAAGCTCCTTCTCTATTTCGATCAACTAAGGGAATAGTCGTCCTAAAACTAAAATCATCACAGATATATTCTGCCTCGAGAGCTCCATCTTTAAACCCGGCACGAAATTCTCCTTCTCTTCCAACACCAGTTCCTCCACCTAAACCCCTAACAAAAAAACATTTCAAAACCTTATAAGTATTTATACACTCTAAAACACAAATCAGAATCTTTTTAAACTCCCAAAAGGTAGTAAAATCATGAGTATCACATTGGCAATCCCAATCACGAATTACTAAGTTTCTTAGTCACTACTCTATATTTCTACATGGAAACTATCGACAAAAATAAGATTGCAAGAGAAAATATTCTTCGTGAAAGTGAAGAAATTGAAGGACTAACTATCAAAGGATACGACTTTGACAAGGGAGTAAATTATGAAAAAATAATTGACTCATTCGCAACAACCGGAGCACAAGCATCAAACCTCGCGGAAGCAATAAGAATCATAAAAAAAATGCGAAAAGAAAAAGCCTTCATCTACCTCGGATATACCTCCAACATGGTCACCTCAGGATTAAGAGATGTCTTCAGGTACCTAGTAAAACACAAACTAATTGATGTAATCGTAACGACCGCTGGAGGAATCGAAGAAGACATAATCAAATGTCTCGGAGATTTCAAGTTAGGTTCATTCAGATTAAAAGGTGGAGAATTAAGAGATAAAGGAATAAACCGGGCAGGAAACATATTAATCCCAAATTCAAGATACTGCAAATTCGAAGATTTCATAATCCCAATTCTTGAAAAACACAAAGACAAAGTTCTCCCAGTATCAAAATTGATTCATCTTTTAGGAAAAGAAATCAACAACGAAGAATCGATTTACTACTGGGCGCAAAAAAATGAAATTCCAGTTTACTGCCCTGCAATAACTGATGGAAGCCTCGGAGACATGATATACTTTTTCAAAAGCAAAAATCCGAATTTCAAAATTGATATTTCTGACGACATTGTAGAAATGAATAACTCAACAATCGGAAAAGAAAAAACAGGAGTAATAATTCTCGGAGCAGGAGTAGTCAAACACCACATATTAAATGCTAATATGTTCAGGAACGGGGCAGACTATGCAATCTATATAAACAGTGCCCAAGAAAACGACGGCTCCGATGCAGGAGCACTTCCTGAAGAAGCAATCTCTTGGGGAAAGTTAACAAAAGAATGTGAATCAATCAAGGTTTACGGAGACGCAACAATTCTTTTTCCATTAATAGTCGCAAAATGTTTTATTGATTAATCAGAATCTACAAGCCAAAGAAAAACTTGTTTATTAATGTTATGCGCAAGAAGCATCTAAAACTATCAAACCTTACTAATCTAAACAGGAATCATTTGAATATTGTCCCTTAAAATATTCTCATCAAGAACAACGACACTGTTAAAAGTCTCATATCCTTCTTTACTAACTGTCAAACTATAAGGAGAATAAAATGTCTTTAAACCCGCATTATTAACATATTCCCCCAACTCCAAAACTTCCGTCATCCCCCCGATTGAAGTAACCGCACTAAATTCTTTTAACCCATCAGCACTAACGCCATGAATGCTCGCACCTTTAATTGGATTAACACCATCATTAACATATGCTTGATAGTACCATTTTCTTGTTAAATCAGCACTTGTTCCAACAAACTCCCCGCCATTATATGAAACATTAACAAAAGTATTATTTTTCCCGCCTAAATTAGCAATATAACTGCTCCAATTGCTACCTAATAAATTCATATTTCTAAAAACATTTCCATCACCCCCACCATAAATAAAAATATCACTTGCAAAAGCATTTGGGGCTGTTGAATTTATGGTTAAATGAGAAATATTAGTAAGAGAATCTGAATAAGTTAAAGCAACTCCAGCACTTCTAATTTGTGTACCACTTGCACTTGAATAAGCATTTATTGTTTCATTATAAATAGAATTGTCTAAACCAAATGTTCCTGAATAAGATTCTGTATAATATCCATAACTTCCTGATGTCGAATTGACATTAATTATATTTCCCTGAAATGTGCTTGATTTAAGATCTCCCCCTTGAAGCTGTATATAAATTCCCGTACTGACCCAAGAATCTACATTTATATTATTATACTGAACTGTTGTTGAACTAAATACAACCTCCCATGCCTCAACATTGATTCCTGCTGCAATCCCTGTTGGCGAAATCACATTTACGTTATTATATTGGACAGTGTTGTTCTCTGAGTAACCATTAACATGCAGTATGATGCCATATCCTTCATCTTCTGAATAAACACTAATATTATTACTGATAAAGTTATTATCATTTGTAGAGCTCCTCCAATGAGCTTGAAGATAGATTCCACATGCCCTTTTATGGCTCCCTGTTGCATTCCAGTTTATTCTGTTTCCCTCTATTCTATTTGAATTAGAATTTACTAGATAAACTCCATAAGTATACTGAGCAACCTGCGAATTCATTGTATTATTATAAATCAAAGAATTATTCACTCTATCAAAATAAATTCCCCTTTCAAAGGTTCCAATATTTCCAAAATTCTTAATAATAATATTTACTAAATTAGAATTAGTGGGAGTTGTTATTCCATCATCACCTGCTCCTCCATCTCCAGTAATTGAATATCCTGCTCCATCAATAATTATATTCGAAGCAGTAATAGTAAGACAATCTCCTATGGTAGTAATCGACCGATTCAAAATATAAGTTTCCCCTTCTTGATTCAGTATCTGGCATCTATCAATCTCAATCGCACAACCACTCCCGTACTTAACCTCCCCAATAGAACAAACCTCCTCAACACAAACCCCATCCTCACAACCAAATTCACAAGTCTCAATAAAAGTCCCATTATCATAAACAAGATTATCCCCTTCACAAATCATCGAGACTTCTTCTTCTGTCCCATTCACCGGAGTTCCAGGCACATTACTCGGACCAAGGTGAATCACAACAATATTCTCCGCAGCCTCGAGATTAGCATTAATCCAATCTCCCGCAGACAAATAAATCTTCCCCGAGGGCAAAGGCTTCTCATCTAAA
>Ga0180009_10002647_pt1 | contig 20930 bp, 17 predicted proteins | sample OS_PC_MetaG_FD_123537 | JGI IMG/M metagenome (GOLD analysis project Ga0180009, IMG submission 123537) | Groundwater microbial communities from the Aspo Hard Rock Laboratory (HRL) deep subsurface site, Sweden - OS_PC_MetaG | ecosystem: Environmental > Aquatic > Deep subsurface > Groundwater...
CATGCACGACCTCCCCACCTACCCCCGCCTCGTCCAAGCCATCTCCGATCACCTCAATGGTCAACCCACCGATGTGACCTGGATAGCCGAACTGGCGTAGAGACCCCCTGAACGCTTACAAAACTTCAGCTGGTCCAGGCTGTAGATGCTGTCCATGTTCAGGACAAAGGTGGGGAGGTCCGCCATCTCCTGGCCGTGCATTTGGGCAAAGGCCCGGGCGCCGCGCAGGCCGCACTCCTCGGCATCGAAGCTGGCAGCCACCAGGCGGGTGTTTTTCAGGAGGTTTTTGCCGTCCTTCTTGGCCTGGCCGAAGATCTGGGCCACCCGGGCGGCCATGGCGCAGGCGATGAGGTTGTCCCCGGCCCCGGGCACGCCTCTTTTGCTGTGGAAAAAGTACAGGGGAACCACGAAGACCGCCCCGGCCAGGGCTCCCCAGGCCAGGGCCCCGGCCCAGGAGGGGTCCGCGCCGGTGACGAGACGCAGCCCGGCCCAGGACAGGCAGAGGGCGTTGGCCGCCGTATAGGAAAAAACCCCCAGGGTGATGCGCAGGGCGTACCATTTCTGCCACCGGCTGGCCAGAAACAGGAACTCGTGGGGGCTGTCGTGGTGGCCCGAGACGATGATCTGGCGCCGGGGCGGGCCCGAGGGCTCGATGACCCCCATGACGTTCACGGCCTTCTTCCTCTTGAACAGGGGGTCGAAGAGGTTCCGGTAGAAAACGAACTGGGTGAGGGACAGGACCGTGCCCGCCGTGAGGGCCAGGGCCGCCGGGTAGATGAGGACGCCCCCCAGGAACACCAGGACCAGGGCGGCCAGGTAGGACAGGGCGAAGAACTTCATGAAGAACAGGAAGCTGGCCGGGTGGACCGTGAACTCCTCCGAGGCTGTGGAGTCGCAATGCAGGGCCAGGTCCTCCTGAATCATGCGGGCGGATTTCGTGCACGCCTCGCTCCCCGTCAGCCGGGGCCCGCAGGCGGAAAGCACCTTCCTCGTCCAGTCCAGGGTGTCTTTGGCCAGGGTTCCGTTCACCCCCACGCCCATGTTTCGGATGTCCATCCGCCTGCCTCCCGTTGGGGTTATACAGTTGTTCGTACATTTGTAATGACAAATGTATAACGCATGAAAACCCCGCAGGCAAGCCTTAATTTTGGTGGGGAGGCGATAAGTCCGAAACCTCTTGCGGCCGTCCTTCCAGCGAAAGCGGGAATCCATGGCGGCGCGCGCCGGCCCTCTTTTGCATGCGCGCTGCCAATCCACGTCATTCCGGCGCAGGCCGGAATCCAGACCCATCAACAAGTTATGGCTCCTCGCTTTCCCGTGGATGACGAGCTCTTGTACTTGTTGCGAGGCCGTCCATTTTCATCCGCAACGGAGGGGAAGGGTGAACCGGTGCCCGGAGAAGAGCCCGATTCCAGGGGGGGGGCTGAATTTTACCGGGAGGGTGCTGCAAAAGGGGGGGGCGGCCCCTAGAAGTGCTTGGAGAACCAGAGGGCCGCCTGGAGGCGGTTGGGAACGTTGATTTTCCGGAAGATGTTGTAGGTGTGGCTTTTTACGGTGTGGAGGCTGATGTAGAGCTTGTCGGCGATTTCCTGGTTGCTGTGGCCGGCGGCGATGCGGGCCAGGATCTCCCGTTCCCGTGCGGTCAGGGACTCGGCGGCCTCCTGGGCGGCCGGGACCCGGGTCCTGGGGGCCAGGACAAAGTTGGACAGGGTCTCCCGGGAGTACCAGAGCTCGCCCTTCAGGATCGCCCGGACGCCCTTGCCCAGCAGGCGCAGGGGCTCGTTCACAAAGAAGATGCCCCGGACCTGCCGGGCCATGGCTTCCCGGGTGAACTCATCGTCCGGGGTGACGTTGAAGAGGGCCACGAAGGGGGGGTCGTCCTCGGCGACCGAGACGGCGGCTTCCATCTCCAGCCAGATGCGGGCCGGGTCGCTGCGGTAGCAGTCCCAGAGGATCAGGGCGGAACCCCGGCCATCGCCGTCCCAGTCCGGGCCCGAGGTGCAGAAGATTCCCTCCTGGGTCTTCAGGAACGAGGTGAGGAGTTCGTTCAGAAGGGGGTTGGGCCCGGCGATGTGGACCTTCTGTTCCACAGCCGGGTCCGGAGTGTTCCTGGTTTCGTCCTTGGCCTGCTTTGCGTCAGCCATGAAGGAGAATCCCGCGTTTCTTCAGGAATACCGGTTAGCCGGAAAATAGCCATGGGGCGCAGGGGGCTTCCATCCGCCCCTGGTGGGCGGCCGGTACGGATGCCGCCCAGGCAGGTTGGCTCCCAATACGTATGTCGCAAGAAATTCATGGGGTCCCCGGGAAACGGGGCCCCGGCTTTCGAAGCCCGCCCCGGATCGGCCGGAAAGGGCGCTTTCCAGGGCCAGGCTGCTAGGCCGCCTGGGAAAGGGGCGTCATCCGAAAACGCCGGTCAAAGCGGATGGCCATTCCCTGGCCGTCCGTCCGCACCACCGTGCCCTGGACCCGCACCCTGGCCCCGCTGCTTTCGCCCTGGATGCCGCCTTTGGGCAGAAGGAAAAGGCTCACGTAGACGCGGGTCTTTTCCTCCAGGGGCTCGGTGCAAAGGAAATAGGCCCCGCCGGCGGAGACGTCGGAGGTGGAAAGCGAAATGGCCCGGGCCGGTGCGGAGCAAGGCCGCACCTTGGCCGGGATTTTCAGATTGTATCGTTCCATGGACCTTCTGTTTTCAGGTTTCATGGCCATTTTTCCTTGTAGGGTTGCATGGTCGGAATCCATATAGTTCCGCTTCGTACAAAAATACCACACGCAAAAGGAAAAATCCAGGGCGGCTGACGCGGAGGGAGAAAAAACAGGAAAGATTCTTGTCTGCCTATCCTAATTTTCAAAAAAAATTCTATTGCGATGGGGCGAAAAATTCCATGCTGAAATCTTTTTTGGAAACAGCCCCTACATGACCGGAAGCATGCAGTCGGCCAGTTGGATGGAAGTTTTTCTCAGGTGGATGGACAAAAGCCGGGCGATGCCCTTCAGGATTTTGTTGCCCGTCTGGGGATGGTTCTCCACCAGGGATTCGAAGTTCTTCCGGGTCAGGGTGATGAGTTTGGCCGGACCGGCGGCCCGAACCGTGGCCGAGCGGGGAAAATCGTCGATGACCGCCATTTCCCCGATGGAGTGTCCCTTGTGCAGGGTGGTGATGACCGTTTCCTCGCCGCTCTTGTTGCGCTTGGAAACCTTGAGGGCTCCATCGGTCACGAAGCAGACATAGCTGCCCTTGTCCCCCTCCCGGAACACCACATCGCCTTCCTTGAAATCCAGGAAAAACATGTACTTGGCCAGTTGCCTCAGCTCCTCGGACGTGAGGGGGGCGAAGAGCGGGATGGCGGCGAGGCAGTCCAGCAAAAGGCGCATCATTTGGCTGCTGTAAAGTTCCCGGTCACTAGGCGTGTCCATTTGTATCCCTTTCGATAGTCCTTTCAACCACATTATTTAGTGTATGATATCCCGGGCACAAATCAAGGACAAAGTTGCCCCCCCGGGGGGCCGGGGCTCCGCCTGGCCGAGCCCTGCGTTGACACCGGGCCTGTCGCTGTGTAGGTTCATCCCGAGAAACTTCTGACCCTGAAAGAGGCCCTTCCATGCCCCAGCGGGCAACCCCCCATGGCGAAAACAGCCGCCGGATTCCATTCCCGGCGGTCCTGGCCCTCCTTTTGGCTTTCTGTCTCGTCCTCTCCGCCTGCCGGCATGAGATCCCGCTGCCCCCGCCCGAGGCCCCCGGCCCGCCGGCGGACCAGCTCCTTTCCCGGGCGGACAAGCTCTGTGCCCAGAAAAGGCCGGAGCTGGCCAGGCCCCTGTACCAGGACTTCCTGGCCCGCAATTCCAAGGCCCGGGAAGTACCGGCGGTCCTCATGAAGCTCGCGGCCATCGACTCCTCGGCGGGCCGCCACGCCCTGGCCCAGAACTGGCATCGGGAACTCCTGGCCCGGTTCCCCGGCTCGGTGTACGCCCCCGACGCCCGGGTTGGCCTGCTCCAGTCCTACCTGGACGCGGGCAGCCCCCGGGCCCTGCTCCGGGAGGCCCCGGGGCTTTTGGCCACGGCGGGAAGCGACACGGAGCGGTCCCGCATCCTGGCCCTGGAGGGCCGGGCGGCCCTGGAGGCCGAGGCCCCGGCCCAGGCTTTCGGCTACTATGGCCAGGCCGCCGCCATGGCCCCTGAATCCGCCCAGGCGGAGCTGGCAGGGTCCATGGCCCGGGCTGCGGCTCTCTTTTCCGATGCGGACCTGGCCGTGGCCGGACACGAGTCCTCGGGATGCATCTCCAGGACCGTGGCCACTTGGGAGTCCGCCGGCCGCCTGGCAAGGGCGGGCCGGTTCAAGGAAGCGGCCGCCCGGCTCCAGGAGGTCCAGGACGCCTGTCCGGGCTCCCCCCTGGCCCCGGAAACCGAAGCCCGGCTGGCCCGGGTCCTCCAGATGGCCAGCTTCCGGCCCGATGTCCTGGGCTGCCTCCTGCCCCTTTCCGGCCCCTATGCCCGGTTCGGCGAGTCTGTCCTGGCCGGGGCCGAGCTGGCTGTTTCCCTCCACAACCTCGCCCATCCGGGCCGGGAACTCTCCCTCCTGGTGGAGGACAGCCGGGCCAGGGCGGCGGACGCCGACCGGGGGCTTCTGGCCCTGGCCGACCAGGGCGCGGCCCTTGTGGTGGGGCCCATGGTCACGGCCGAGAGCGTGGGGGACCTGGCCCGGGAGCTGGGCATCCCCGCCGTGGTGTTCACCCAGAAAGACCTGAACCTGGCCGAGGGGGGCTTCCTCTTCCGCAACTACCTCACCCCCCGGCTCCAGGCCGAGGCCCTGGTGTCCTATTTCACGGATGTCCTTTCCCTGTCCCGCTTCGCCGTCCTGTATCCGGAGGACGACTACGGCAGGACCTACATGAACGCCTTTTGGGACGCGGCCCTGGAACGCGGGGGCATCCTCACGGGGGTGGAGCCCTATCCCCCGGGCCAGACGGACGTGGGAGACCCCATCCGGCGCTTGGTGGGGCTCTTCTACGAACGCCCCGAGGAGCCCGGGGACTCCCCCACCGTCTGGGAGGAACTGGATGCCCAGGCCAGGGCGGCCCGGCAGCAGGCCGCCCTGGACCGTGGACTGGAGCCCCTGGACGACCCGGATCAGGAATCGGAGGTCTCAGGAAAAGAGGGGGAGGAAGAGCCCGATGCGGTGGTGGACTTCCAGGCCCTGTTCATCCCGGACGTGCCCCAGCAGGCGGGCCTCATCCTGCCCCAGCTCCCCTTCAACGATGTCACCGGCGTCCTGGTGGCGGGCACCAACCTGTGGCACAGCCCCACCCTGGTGGACCTCGCCGGGCGATACGGCCGGGGGGCCTTGTGCCCGGACCTTTTCTGGGCCGGAAGCCGGGACCCCCTGGTGGCCGAGTTCGTGGCCCGCTTTCAGGAGGCCTTCGGCCGGGAGCCCGGGGTCATGGAGGCCCTGGGGTTCGACACCGTGCGCATGGCCCTGGCCGCCCTGTCCCAGGAGGGGGTCACCAGCCGGAAGGCCCTCCGGGACGCCCTGGTGAACATGGGAGAGTTCCGGGGCGTCACGGGGCGCACGTCTTTTTCGGAAAACGGCGAGGCCCGGAAGACCCTGTTCCTGTTGAAGGCCACGTCCAAGGGGTTTGTGGAAGTCCGCTGAAGTTGAAGTCTGTTGAAGCAGACGTTGGGGCAAAAAAGGCCGGGAGACTTTATGCGGGAACCCTTTGCGAACCCCCTCCAATTGCCGGAGTCCCCCCCGGGGGGCCCCGGGGCGGGCCTTTTGTCCGGCCTGTGGAAGGGGCTGGCTTCGGTTGCGGGCCTGGCCTGGGGACCGGCGGCAGTCCTGGCCGGGAGGGAGGGCGCGGAGCGGGACGAGCGCCTGGGCCGGGTTCCCGCCCTTTCCGGTTATGGCTCCAGCTCCCGCCACGGCCCCCGGGTGTGGATCCACGCCTCCTCCGTGGGGGAGGCCGGGGTGGCCCACGCCGTGGCCCGGGCCCTTTGGGACATGGCCCCGGCCACGGAGGTCTTTGTGAGCGCAACCACGTCCACGGGCCTTGCCCGGGCCCGTGAGATTTTCGGGGACCGGGCCGCGGGAACGGCCTTCGCACCCCTGGACGCGCCCTTTGCCGTGGCCCGGGCCCTTTCCCGGGTCCGCCCCAAGGTCCTGGCCATGGTGGAGACGGAGATCTGGCCCAACTGGCTGGCCGAGGCCCGGCGCCGGGGCATCCCGACGGTTCTGGTGAACGGCCGGTTGTCCGGGCGGTCCATCAGCCGGTACCTGGCTGTTCGGCCCCTGTTCGCCCGGGCCCTTTCCGGGATGAGCGCCTTTTCCATGATCTCCACGGGGGACGCGGCCCGCATCGCCCGCCTGGGGGCCCCTACGGGCCGCATCTTCGTGGGGGGCAACGCCAAATACGACGACCTGGCCCGCCCCCGGCCCGGGGACCGGGAGGGGGCCCGGGACCTGTTGGGGCTTTCCCCGGGGACTCCGGCCTGGGTGGCGGGGAGCACCCGCACCGGCGAAGAGGAGGCGGTCCTGGCGGTGCACCGACGGCTCCTGGAGGCGCTCCCCGGGGCGGTCCTCATCCTGGCCCCCCGCCACCTCCGGCGCACGGACCGGGTCCAGGCCCTGGCCGGGCGGGCCGGACTGGGGGTCCAGCGCCTCTCGAAGATCCGGGCCCAAGGCCGGGACCCGGGGCGGCCCGTGATCCTGGTGGACACCATGGGGGAGCTGTTCACCCTCTACGGCGCGGCGGATGCGGCCTTCGTGGGGGCCAGCCTGGCGCCCAAGGGGGGGCAGAATCCTCTGGAGCCCGCCTGCTGGGGCCTCCCCGTGCTGTTCGGCCCCCATATGAACGACTTTGCCGAAGCCAAGGCCGTCCTCACCCGCCACGGGGGCGGGGAAACCGTGGCCCAGGCCGGCGAGTTGTACGCCCGGGTCCGGCATTTCCTGGAAAACCCCCGGGAAGCCCGGGAAACCGGCCGCCGGGCCCGCCGGGCCGTGGATTCCCTGGCCGGAGCCGCCGAGGCCCACGCCCGGGTCATCGCCAACCTGCTTTATTAGTGGGGTGGATTTTTTTCTGTTTTTTGCCCCAATACCCACCACGAAAGGAAAAGGAAAGGATTTCTCATGGACCCCTATAGGGTGTACGTCACCCGAAGGATCCCCAAACCGGGGTTGGATCTTTTGGCCGAGTGCTGCGAAGTGGAAGTGAACGCCGAGGACCGGCCCCTGCCGCGAACCAGGCTTTTGGAAAAGGCCCGGGACGTGGACGGCGTCATCGGGCTTTTGACGGACAGGATCGACGCCGAGTTCTTTGGGGCGGCCGAACGCCTCAAGGGGTACGCCAACTACGCCGTGGGCCTGGACAACGTGGACCTGGCCGAGGCCACCCGCCGGGGAGTGCCCGTGTCCAACACCCCGGACGTCCTGACGAACGCCACGGCCGAAATGGCCTGGGCGCTTCTGCTCGCCGTGTGCCGGCGGGTCACGGAGTCGGACCGGGTCATGCGCGCGGGCCGGTGGACGGGCTGGGGGCCTCTCCAGTTCCTGGGCACGGGCGTCACGGGCCGGACCCTGGGCATCGTGGGCGCGGGGCGCATCGGCACGGCCATGGCCCTCATGTCCAGGGGATTTTCCATGCCCGTCCTGTACCACAGCCCCTCGGCCAACCCGGTGCTGGAAAAGGAGCTTTCCGCCCGGCGGGTGGATTTCGACACTCTCCTGGCCGAGAGCGACTACATCTCCCTCCACGCCCCCCTCACCCCCCAAACCCGGCACCTGTTCGGCACGGAGGCCTTTGCCAAAATGAAACCCACGGCCTACCTCATCAACACCTCCCGGGGCCCGCTGATCCACGAGTCCCGGCTGGTGGAGGCGCTGAAGGAGGGGCGGATAGCCGGGGCGGGGCTGGACGTGTATGAACGGGAGCCGGAAATGGCCCAGGGCCTGTCCGAGCTGGACAACGTGGTCTTCACCCCCCACACGGGCTCGGCCACCGTGGCCGCCCGCACGGACATGGCGCTTCTGGCCGCGAGAAACCTCTTGGCCATGCTCCGGGGGGAGAGGGCGAAAAACTGCGTGAACCCGGAAGTCTACGAGTCAAAGTCCCCGTCGGGGTCGTAGGCCTCCCAGGCGGCCGGGGCTGCCTCCGGGTCCGTTGCCGCTGTTTCCATCCCCTTCAGGCGGCGGGCGAAGAGGAGGTAGCCCGTGTGGGCCACCATGCGGTCCGTGGGCCGCAGGCGCGCCGGTACGGGCTTGTAGAACCGGATGAAGATCTCCATGACGTCTAGGAGGTGGAAGTTCAGGTTCGTGAGGGCCCGGATGGAGGCGGACACCTGGTTCGCCGTGGGCACCAGGATGCCCAGGTGCCCCGAGGGGGCCAGGGCGTCCCGGACCCGGGCCATGACCTCCCAGGGGTGGCGCATGTCCAGGAAAAAGGCGTCCAGGTTCTCCTGGTCCAGCCCCTCCTCCAGGCGTCCCTCGTGGGTATGGACGTGGGAAAACTCCACGAAGTCCAGGTTTTTCCTCGCCTGGGCCAGGAGCCGGGGGTCCTCCTCCCAGGTATACACCGCTCCTTCGGGTCCCACGGCCCGGGCCATGGCCGAGGTGAGCGCCCCGGAGCCCGTGCCCGCCTCCCCCACCCGCTTGCCGGAGCAGAGGTTCAGCCGCCAGAGGATGTAGGCCGTGTCCTTGGGGTAGATGATCTGGGTCTTCCTCCGGAGACCGTGCATGGTCCACTCGTGGAGGTCGCAGGTGAGCACCCAGTAGGTCTTGCCCTTCTGGACAAAGGAGTTGCCCGGCCCCACCGCCCAAAGCTCCTCGTGGGTCATGTGGCCCGTGGGGAGCCCCACGGGCCCGGGCTTGGCCGGGTCCGCCACCCGGGAAAACTTCATCCGGTCCGTCACGATCAAAAGATCCGCCAGAGAGCGGGTCATGGTTTCCTCCTCTATAGCGGTAGTCAAAAATCCTGTCTGATTAAATGATGGCCCTGCAGCAAGTCCTGAAACCACTCTCAACCGTCACCCCGGCGAAGGCCGGGGCCCAGTCTTTTCAATAGGTTACAAAGACCCTGGATTCCGGCCTTCGCCATGACGGCCCCGGGCGATGGGCTCGCCAGCCCGGAGGCGATACTTCTGACAATCGCTCTAAGGTCTGCCGGCGGATTTCAGGTCCTGGTTCTCCATGCGGTCCTTCAGGCGGCACACCCCGCACAGGGGCGCCCCGGTGGGCTCTCCGCAACGTTCGCAGGACCCGAAGGCGTCCCCTTGGGGGGGGCCGTTCTCCCGGATGTGGCCCCAGAGCAGGTCCCGTTTGGTGCCGGGCATCTCACCCTCCATCCACAGGAGGGCCGTCTTGTAGTAGGTGCTGGTGGCGCCCCGGGAAAAGGGGCAGCCTCCCTGGGCCGGGCGGATATGGTTCAAGGACGTGTAGGCCCGGATCTCCGCCTCGTCCACCCGGTACAGGGGCTTGGCCCGGGCCGCCTGGGCCGGGTGGGCGGCGGCCAGGAACGGGTAGAGCTTTTCCAGGTAGCGTTTCCGGCGGTGGATGAGGTTGCCCATGAGCCGGGCGGCCTCGTCGTCCAGGTTGTGGCCTGTCACCAGGACCCCGGCCCCGGCCTGGCGGGCCAGGAGGTTCAGGTAGCTGCGCTTCACCGTGCCGCACACGGAGCAGATGTCCATGCGCACCTGGCTCCGGATCCGGGGCAGGGGATGACCGAAAAGCTCCTCCAGGGAATGGACCGCAAGGGGCAGCCCGCGTTTTTCCGCGAACTCCCGGGCCGCGTCTATGGAGGCCTCGGAGAACTGGGGGATGCCCAGGTCCAGGTGCACCCCCCGGGTTTCGAAGCCCAGGCGGTGGAGCACGTCCCACACGGCCAGGGAGTCCTTGCCCCCGGACACGGCCACGGCCACCGGGGCTTCCCGGGGCAGGGGCACGATCTTCAACGCCCGGATCACGGCGGTGAGGAAGAACTGATCGAAACAGTCCGGGCAGAACATGGAGTTGTGGCTGGGCAGGCGCACCGCCGCCGGGGCCTTGCACCGGGTGCATTTGCCCACCGGACGTTCCATGAGCCCGGAAAAAGTCCGTTCCGGGTTTCCCCTGGGCGGTCCTCCGGCTCCCTGATTGGATTTCATGGCCTTGCCCTCCGCGGAAAAGTCACCACCTTAGGGAACATGAACGGGAGTGTAAAGAAGAGTCTTGCGTTCGTGGCTCCGGGCCCGGAGGCCGAAGGGGAAAGGAGCGTTCCGGCGGCGTTTCCCTTTCCGGGGCCTGCGGGAACCCTGGGGGTTCGCGGGGTTCGGGAATGGAGCCCAAAAATTCGGGGCTCTGAAGCATTATCCAACAATGACAAGGAGTTGAGCCTTGGCGAGGGTCGCCGGCGCCCATCGGATTTTGCTTTGCTTTTCCCTAGAATTGGTGCTATATTTGTTGTTTAGATTTCACTGACTTAGGCATCGCCGAGGGGTTTCGCCACCGGAGGCGGGACCCTTACGGGGTGATCACAAGGAGAGAGCGCTGGCCTGGACGGAGGCGCGGATACCCATGTCAGATCGAGAAATCGTACTGGACGACGAGGCAGAGGCCTTGTTCCGGGACCTGGGCGGCATGGACGCCGGGGACCGGGGCCGGGGGCTTTCCGTGCCCGGCCTGGCCGAGGCCCTGCATGAGGAGGAGAAGCGCCTGGACGCCTGGCGGCTTCTCCTGGTGGACTTCACCCACGAGACGGCCAACCTGTTTCGCGCGGGCAAAAGCGGCGCCAACGCCGACGTCCGGACCGCCGTGAACCGCATGATGGAGCTGGTCTCCAAGCTGGCCAAGCTCCCGGGCCACGACGAGCGGATCATCATCCGCTACCGGGGCCGGGTGGTGCCCTCCTCGGGCCGGGCCTCGGCGCGCTACGACTACCACATCCTCTACGGGTCCCTGGATCTCGACATCCCCGGGGTCCACGTGGCGGCCCGGCGGCTGGGGGTGACGGCCAGCCGTCTCCCCGGAAAGATCACCAGCGCCTTCGAGGCCCTGGCCACGGCCAAGGTGGTGAGCATCCAGGTGCGGACCGGGGAGTGGGAAATTTCGGACCGGGAGGCGCTACGGACCTCCCTGGACTACCTGGCCGACTACATCCAGGTGGAGGCCGACCTGGCCGAGCCCGAATCCTTTGCCAAGGAGGGCCGGTTCCCGGTCTCCGTGCTCTTCGACGAATCCGGGCGGGCTGATGCGAATCTCTCCCTTCTGGCCGCCCAGAACAAGCTCAAGCCCGAGACCGCCCGGGGCCTTACCCAGAAAATCTCCGGTATGCTGGTGTGCGAGTGTTCCGACCCCATGGAGCTCTTCACCGGCACCTTTGACGCCATCTTCGGGTTCAAGAAGCTGAAGGAGCAGCTCACCCGGCCCGCCGTGGAGCTGAACAATCCCCGCTGGGTGATTTCCGCCACGGACAAGGAGGCCATCGGCCGGGACAAGCTCCGCATGGCGCGGTTCCTGTCCATGCGCCTGGGGAACGAATCCTTCGACACGGTGCGCATGCTGGAAGCCCTGTACGCGGCTGATTACGGCCAGGTGAACGCCCAGGACATCCAGGACCGTATGGCCGTGGCCACGGTGCTCGTGAACGCCGTGCAGAAGGCCGCCAAAACCACGGGCCACATGAAGGATATGGCCGCCTGGGCCTCGGCCATGTCCGAGGACATCCTGGCCGCCGTGAAAAACCGCCTGGAACTGGTCCCTGAGGAGGCCTTCGACGACCTCATCATCTCCGGCGAGCTCATGAAAGCCCTGACCGAGGATGAAAAGGTCCTGGAAAAGAAGATCCACCGGGAGATCCTGGACCTGGTGAGTTTCTACAAGCAGCGCTCCATCACCAAGCGCAAGGTCAAGGGCATGGTGCGCCGTCCCACGGAATTCGACCTCCAGGACTACGAGGTCATGGCCCGGGACTTTTCCATCCTCCCCGACGACGCCCGGCACATGGTGGAACTGCTCCGGGGCTGCTTCAACGCCCGGGGGCATTTCCTGCGCCCCGCCTTTGAAAAGAGCATCCCCGAGTTCGCCCGGTACGAGGAAAAGGTCTTCGAGTTTCTCTGGCACCACCTGAAAGAGATCATGGACCGCCAGGACCGCATCGCCTTCCTGAACGCGATCCAGCTCCTGATCGACCAGATCAGGCAGCGCCAGTCCTCCCTGGCCGTGCTCTTGAACGACTTCAAGCGGGACCCGGAGACGGCGACCTGGTCGGACAGAAACGCCCTCATGCTGGGCAACCTCCTGTTGCGCAAGTACTCCAAGGAACTCCACACGGACATCGAGATCACCCCCGAGGAGGTGCTCCTGGTGGTGGAGGGCCTGGACCCCGCGATGGTGGAGTTCGCCCGGAACAGGGTGGACGCGGCCAAGGAGGACTTTTTCCTCAAGGTCCGGACCATTCACCGCAAGCTCAAGGACTCCCTGGACCCCTACCCGGGCACGGACGTCATGCCCGCCCGGTACGTGTTCACCCTGGAGCGGGAGATCTACATCTTACTGGCCCTGGTGGGCGGCCAGGTGGCCCGGGCGGTCCTCCGGTCCGCGGCCAAGGAGTACGGCAACCCCGAGTCGGAAATCTACTGGATGAAAAAGAGCGACGAGCAGATGCCGGGCCTCCTCCAGATCTTCCAGGTGGTGGCCCGGGGCCTGGGGCGCATCGGCCAGACCTCGGACCTGGTGTTCCTGAAGGAACTCCTGGGCAAGGAGGGGGACTTCTTCGCCATCAACAAGGCCAGCCACCACCGGGACCAGGTGCGCCGGGTCATGCGGTGGGTGGACACGGCCCAGCGGAGCATCATGGAAAGCCAGTTCTCCAAGGCGGGGGGTTGATCCGGCCCGTCCAGGAGGCTAAGATGCAGTCGGGCTCTTTTCGGGCCGGTCCTTCCTTGCTTGCCGAACAGACAATAAACGTGTCCGGAGGATTCCGGACGGACAGATAAGTCCGGAGGATTCCGGACGGACAGACCGAATGCACGAGGATTCATCCCGGGGCGGGCCCAGAAAGCCCATGGACGCGGCCACGGTGGTTTTGGTGCGCGAAGGGCCGGGCGGCCTCCTGGTGTACATGGGCAAGAGGAATTCCAGCGGGTCTTTTGCCGGAGCCCACGTGTTTCCCGGCGGCCTGGTGGAAAAGGAGGACGCCCAGGCGGGCCCCGCTCCCCATGGCCGGAGTCCGGCGGATCTCCTGGCCGAGCCGGGCATTGGCGAGGCCCGAGCCCGGGGGCTGTTCACGGCTGCGGTGCGGGAGACCTTCGAGGAGTCGGGAGTGCTTCTGGCCGCCGGACCCGGGGACAGGCCCTTGCCTGTGGGGGAAAAACGCTTTTCGGATTACCGGCGTAAAATCGCCGCCCGGGAAATGGGGCTTTCGGACATGGCCGAAGCCGAGGGCCTGACCTTCCCGTTCGACCGGCTGCTGCCCATAGCCCGGTGGATCACGCCCGAGGGCGCGCCCAGGCGCTGGGACACCCGGTTCTTTTTGTCCCGGCTGCCGGACGGCCAGGAAGCGAGCCCGGACTGCGAGGAGCTGGTGGCCGGGGGATGGGTGTCCCCGGCCGAGGCCCTGGCCTGCCAGGGAAGGGGGGGATTCGTTCTTTTTCCCCCCACCTACATGACCCTGTTCTTCCTGGCCGGGTTCCAGCGGGCCGAGGACCTCTTCGAGGCGGCGGCGGGCATCCGGATCACGCCGATCATCCCGAGTTCCGCCCGGCAGGACGGCCAATACATGGTCATCCTGCCCCACGACCCCGAACACCCGGACAACAGCGGGGCGGACCCGCCGGAAACGGACGGCCCCTCCCGCCTGGTGCTGACGGAAACGGGCTGGCGGCCGGTTGAGGGTTAGATTGATAAGATAATCGGAAATGGGGGAGGGATGAAAATTTTCATAAGCTGGTCCGGCGAAAGAAGCAAAGCGATTGCCTTATTTTTGAAAAAATGGATTCATGATGTAATTCAGGCTGTTGATCCATGGATGTCAGAATTGGATGTTCACGCCGGAGAACGGTGGGGTCAAGCTATCGATAATGCGCTTAATGAAACAAGGTTTGCAATTATTTGTCTTACAAAGAAAAATTTAAATGAGCCATGGATTTTGTTTGAGGCTGGAGCATCAGCAAAAGCAGTTGAGGATTCTGCCGAAAAGCCTTATGTATGTCCCTATTTGATTGATCTTAAACAAGCAGAAATACCCTCTGGCCCACTCACAAGCTTCCAGTCGAAAGAGGCAACCATGAAAGGAACATGGGGCTTATTATGGTCAATAAATATAGCAGGTCCCACCCAATTATTATCAGAAGAAGCCTTAAAAAGGCAGTTCGAAAAATGGTGGCCGGACCTTGATAAGGAATTAAAATCATTAACGGCAGAAGAATCTCCCGAAACTAAAAGAACTGCCGATGATATGATTGAAGAAATACTGCTTTTAGCCAGAAAAATAGATCAGGCTATGAATAGCGAAAGTTTATCAAGCAAAGAGAATTATTTTATAGACAGGATGAGAGCAGGGCTATTAGCATCAACAAGCAATGATCTTTCCGCAGCTTTGAACAGATTTAGTTATGGGTGCAATAATAATATGGGAATAGCATCGCCATCGACGAATATGGGGATAGCACCCCCATCAACAGGTCTATGGACCAGCACTCCGGGTAGCTCGGGGATGGTTCCTTCAATAGGCAAAAAAGATAAATAAGGTCTGAATTCTAAGCAAATGAGTGAACCATGGCGGCGAGAAACTTCGAAGTGGCTCAGGACGTGGACGGGACGTACCTCCTCAAGGGGGACCTCACCATCCATGACCTGGATTACCTGAAAGGGTTCCTGGAGAACGCCCGCTCCAGGTCCCGGAAGTTGAACCTGTCCCTGGCGGAGGTGGGGTTTGCGGACACGGCCTCCCTCCAGCTCATCATCGCATTCCGGAAAAACCTGGGTTCCGGCGGAAAGCTCGTCATCACCGCCCTGTCCCCTGAGGTGGAAAAGATCCTGGAGGTCTCCGGGCTCAAGAGCCAGATGACCTCCTGAAGGCGAACGGCCCAGGACGTTTTTGCCCTGGGCCGAACCAGGAAACGTGACCCATGCAAAAGCAGATCATGGTGGTGGACGACTCCCCGACCATCCGGTCGTCGGTCTCCTTCTGCCTGCGGAACGCCGGGTACCGGGTGGCCGAGGCCAAGGACGGCCAGGACGCCCTGGAGCGTCTGGAGGAGATGCGCGAGGCCGGGGAGATGCCCGTCCTGATCCTCACGGACATCAACATGCCCATTATGGATGGAATCACCTTCATCGGCCGCGTCAAGGACACGGATTTCAAGTTCCTGCCCATCCTGGTGCTCACCACGGAGAGCGAAAAGGACATGATCGTCAAGGGCAGGAAGGCCGGGGCCGCAGGCTGGCTGGTAAAACCCTTCCACCCCGAGCAGCTTTTGTGGGCCATCAAGAAACTGACCTACACGAGATGAGCGAAGCCGACGAGACCCTGGAGATCTTCTTCGCCGAGACCGAGGACCTCATGCGCTCGGCCGAGGAGAGTCTCCTGCGCCTGGAATCGAACTCCGGGTCCCCTTCGGACATCCAGGAGATCTTCCGGGCCATCCACACGCTGAAAAGCGGTTCGGCCATGGTGGGCTTCCCCATCATTTCCGACTACTCCCACGTGCTGGAAAGCCTTCTGGACCGGCTCCGCAGCGGCCAGCTCACCGTCAGCAAGCCCCTGGTGAGCTTCCTTTTGGAGGACCTCGACTTCATCAAGGGCATGGTGGAGAGGGGCGCCGCCGGCGAACCCGAGGCCGAGCCCGGCATCATCAAGGCCCGGAAGGCCCAGTTGAACCGCTTCCTGGGCATGGACGCCATCCCCGGGGCCGAGGTGCCGGGGGTAGTCATTCCGAAAAAGAAGCCCCCGGCCTCCGCGCCCAAGGCGAAAACCAAGGCCCCGGCCCCGGCCGCGCCCCGGCCCGTGGGGGAAAAGCCCGGGGCCGCCCCGGAACGCCAGGCCGACGAGCAGGAGGCGGACCACCTCCGCTTCTACCAGCTGGACTTGAAGTTCAGGGCCGACCTCTTCACCTCCGGCCAGGACCCCATCCTCCTGCTCCTGGCCCTGGCGGAAATGGCCGAGATGGTGGACGTGGTGGCGGACATGAGCCACCTCCCTTCCTGGGACGATATGGACCCTTACAGCCTGTATATCGGCTGGCGGGTCATCGTGAAAACCACGGCCAACCCGGAGGAGGTCGAGGACATCTTCATGTTCGTCCGGGACGACAACGACATCCACGTGGAGGACATCACGGCCCGGTACAAGGAGGGCGTGGACCTCTCCGTGGGGGAGCGGCCCCTGGGGGAGGTGCTCATGGAGCGGGGCGCCATCTCCAAGGTGGATCTCGACGATGCCCTGTCCCAGCAGAAGAAGCTGGGAGAAATCCTGGTGGCGCGGGGCAAGCTCGACGAGAACACCCTGGCCCAGGTGGTGAGCCAACAGGAGGAGAGCCGCCGGACCTACCGCAAGACCTCGGTCCGGGTGGACGTGGAGAAGATCAATCATCTGGTGAACCTGGCCGAGGAGATCGGCATCGGCCTGTCCCGGCTCCAGAACATCCTGGCCCGGCAAGTGGAGGTCTTCGGCTCCGAGGTGGACGTGGAACTGGAAAACCTTCTCAAGGTGAACCGGGAGTTCCAGGAACGGGTGGCCCAGGTGCGCATGTTCCCCCTGGAGGGCACCTTCCGCCGGTTCCAGCGCATCGCCCGGGACACGGCCTTCGAGCAGGGCAAGCGCCTCCGGGCGAATCTGGTGGGCGTTGACACGGAGCTGGACAAGGAGGTCATCGAGCACATCACCGACCCCCTGAAGCACCTGGTGAGAAACAGCGTGGACCACGGCCTGGAGACTCCGGAGCAACGGGAGGCCGTTGGCAAGCCCCCAGAGGGCCTGATCGAATTCAGGGCCTTTCAGAAGGGCGGCATGATCCTCATCCAGATCCACGACGACGGCCGGGGCCTGGATCTCGAAAAAATCGCGGAGAAGGCCCAGGAAAAGGGGTTCATCCGCCCCGGGGAAGCCGTGGATTCGACCAACGCCCTGGACATCATCTGCCGGCCGGGGTTCTCCACCAAGAGCGAGGTGACCTCCATGTCCGGCCGGGGAGTGGGCATGGACGTGGTGAAGACCGAGGTGGAGCGCCTGGGGGGCACCATGAGCCTGGAGACGGAAAAGGGGAAAGGCACCACCTTCACCCTGTCCCTGCCGCTCACCTTCGCCCTCATGGACGCCCTCCACGTCCGGGCCCACGAGCGCTCCTACCTGGTGCCCCTGTGGGGCGTGGCGGGCACGGAGCTGTACCGTCCCGGCCAGGTGAAGTTCTTCGGGGCCGGGGAGCGGGTCTACCTGTTCCGGGACGAGTACGTGCCCATCCTGGATCTTTCCCGGGTCTACGCCATCCCCGATCCGAACGGCGAGTCGGGACCGGACCGGACCCTGGTGTTCGTGGACACCACCCGCCAGCGGTTCGGCATGCTGGTGGACAAGGTTTTGGACCCCCACCAGGTGGTGGTGAAAAGTCTGGAAAGCAACTTCAAGAGCGTCACGGGAATCGCCGGAGCCACCATCATGGGAGACGGTTCGGTGGCCCTGGTCATGGATCTTTTCGCGTTGGAGGAGATGTTCTTCTCCAGGCCAAAGGCAAGGAGCGATGCATGAGAGAAAACGGCGCGGAGAAAATCACCCGTCCGGGGAGCAGGTTCCGCCCGGGCCGGCGGGGGTGGCTGGCGGCCTTGTTCGCCGCGGCCCTCTGCTGCGTGCCCGCAGCCGCCCAGGACCTGGGCCTGCCCAGCGTCCCGGGGATCGTGGGGGGCGGGTTCGTGGGATCGGAGGCCTGCAAGGAATGCCACAAGAACCAGTACGCGGCGTTCCAGGAGCACTCCCGCAAAAGCCGCTCCTTTGAGGCCATCGAGAGAATGGCCGACGGGCTCACGGACGAGGAAGTCCGCGGCTGCTATTCCTGCCACACCACAGGGTACGGCCGGCCCACGGGCTTCGCGAACCTGGAAAAGACCCCGGAGTTGAAAGACGTGGGATGCGAGTCCTGTCACGGCCCGGGAAGGCTCCACACCCAGACCATGGAAATGGCCCACATCGTGAAAACCGTGACCATAGACGTGTGTGAACGCTGCCACGACAGCGAAAAGATCACGTCTTTCCGGTACAAGAGCGTGATCTACGCCGGGGCCCACTAACGGGGGGGAACGATGAACTTTTTTAGCGGCTTCATGCGAAAGACCCGTTTGCGGACCAAGATGCTCGTGGTCACCATCCTGGTGGTGGTGGGCTTCATGGTGGTGAACTTCCTCACCATCCTGAAGACCCAAAGGAACATCGCCCTGGACCAGATGGGAAGCTTTTCCGAACGGCTCCTGGACAAGACCCTCTCGGGATTCATCTATCCCATGACCCTGGGAGACACGGAGTCCGTGGAACGCGAACTCCAGCAGACCGGCCGGGAGATGGGGGGCCTGCACATCTACATCAGCGCGCCGGACCAGCGGGTGACCTTCGCCTCCTCGGCGGAATTCGTGAACACCCGGGTGTCTAGCCAGCTGAACGAGGAAGGCCAGGCCAAGCTGGCCCAGGCCCTGGAAACCGGAGGGGACCCGGGAAAGGCCTATGAGCAGTACACCGGCGACAACCCCTTCCTGGTGACCGTGCGGCCCATCGCCAACCGCAAGGAATGTTACCACTGCCACGGGACGAGCAAGAAGGTCCTGGGGGCCGTGGTCCTGGCCCAGCCCCTCTCCAAGGTCTACGCCACCCTGGACAGCACCCGGAACCAACTCATCGGCTACTCCCTGGGCGGCCTGGTGGTCCTGGTGGTCCTGTTCTACCTCATGTTCGCCCTCCTGGTGACAAGGCGCCTGGGGCGGTTGAACGCCAAGACCGCCCAGGTGGCGGCCGGGGACGTGTCCGTGGAGGTCTGGGACCCCTCGGTGGACTCCATCGGCCGGCTGACGAGAAACTTCAACACCATGATCACCAGCATCCGGGACCGCATCGAGTACGCCAACAGCCTGAAGTTCGGCATCAGCGACCCCTTCTTCATGGTGGACCCGGCCCGCAAGGTCACCTTTGTCAACGACAGCGCCCTGTCCCTCGTGGGCATTTCCTCCGAGGGGGTCCTGGGCAAATCCTGCCAGGAGATTTTCCTCACGGCGGCCCATCAGAAAAATGACCCGGTGAAAAAGGCGCTGGACACCGGCGAGTCCACCGTGGGCCAGCGCATCAGCCTGAAAAACCGGGCCCAGGAGCGGGAGGTGCCCATCATCTGCTCCGCCGCGCCTCTGAAGGATTCCTCCGGGCACATCCTGGGCGCCTTTGAGATCATCCGGGACCTCACCGTGGAGGTGGAGAGCGAAAACGCCATCCGGGAGGCCTACGAACGAGAGGAGAACGCCAAGGGGGCCCTGGAGGCCAAGGTCATGGAACTCTCCCAGGTCCTGGAAAAAGTGAGCCAGGGCGACTTCACCCTCCGGGCCAATCCCTCGGGCGCCGGAGGCACCATGGACGAACTCACCATCCGGATGAACGAGACCCTGGATGGCATGGCCCACCTTATCACCCAAGTCAAGCAGGCCATCCTGCCCGTCATCAACGGCGTTTTGCGCATCAGCCGGGAGAACCAGTCCCTGGCCCAGCGCACCGAGCAGCAGGCCGCGGCCATGGAGGAGATCTCCGCCACCCTGGAGGAGCTGGTCTCCAACACCGGCGAGAACCTGGCCAACACGCGCCACGCGGACAGCCTGTCCAAGGAGGCCCTGAAGGTGGCCTACGAAGGTGGGGACCAGGTGGAAAAGACCGCCCAGTCCATGGCCGAGATGGAGACGGCCTCCCACAAGGTGGTGGAGATGATGGATCTCATCAACGAGATCACCTTCCAGACCAACCTCCTTTCCATCAACGCGGCCGTGGAAGCGGCCCGGGCCGGGGAACAGGGCCGGGGGTTCGCCGTGGTGGCCAACGAGGTGCGGAGCCTGGCCAAGAGAAGCGCCAAGGCCTCCAAGGACATCCAGTCCCTGGTGCGGGAGATCGTGGAAAAGGTGTCCACAGGCCGCCAGTGGGTGGGCGAACTCCAGGACTGCTTTTCCGGCATCGTCAAGACCTCGGGCCAGGTTTCCGAGGCCCTGGGGGAAGTCTCCATGGGCTCGGAGGAGTCCTCCCGGGGCATCGAGCAGATCAACCAGGGGGCTCAGGAAGTCTGTGAGGTCAATGAAAAGAACGCCTCCTTTGTGGACGAACTGGCCCAGGAGATGATGCGCCTGAAGGAAAAGACCCGCCAGCTCCAGGAGATCACCGGCGTGTTCATCCTGGGGGGCCGGGAGACGTCCGGCGGCCGCGACCGGGACATGGGCCGCGACCGGGACCGGGACCGGGACCGCGACCGTGACCGTGACATGGGCCGCGACCGGGACCGCGACCGTGACCGTGACCGCGACCGCGACCGTGACATGGGCCGCGACCGCGACCGGGACCGCATGGACGAACCCGAGTCCTGGGCCCCGGAACGCCCGGCGCGGGAACGCCGCCGGGCCACCCCCACCAGCCGCTCCCTGCGTGACGACCTGGTGAACAAGCCGCCGGTGGAAGATCTTTCCGACGACCTCCTGGACGAGTTCGGAGAAGGCTTCGAGGAGTTCTGATGGCTACCCAGTACGTGGTGTTCTCGCTAAACGAGCAGCGGTACGGGGTGGAGATCTTCAAGATCAAGGAGGTCTTCTCTTACCGGGAGATCACTCCCCTGCCCCACGTCAAGGGATTCGTCAAGGGCATCATCAATCTTAGGGGCGTGATCCTCCCCGTGTTCGACCTGCGGGAGAAATTCCACCTTCCGGCCATGGAGTACACCCGGTTCCACGTCATCATCGTGCTGGAGATCG
>Ga0180009_10002648_pt1 | contig 20920 bp, 28 predicted proteins | sample OS_PC_MetaG_FD_123537 | JGI IMG/M metagenome (GOLD analysis project Ga0180009, IMG submission 123537) | Groundwater microbial communities from the Aspo Hard Rock Laboratory (HRL) deep subsurface site, Sweden - OS_PC_MetaG | ecosystem: Environmental > Aquatic > Deep subsurface > Groundwater...
GTGCTAAATAAAAAAGAAACAACAATCAAAAGCAAACTTAAAAATAATGCTACAGAAAAAATATTCTTTTTTTCCTTAAATTTTTTAGAAAATTCTTTTACAAAAATTTTCCTATTTTTTATCCCCAAAACCAGGCTAAATATCACACCGTAAAATGCTCCTGCAACAAGGAAAAAAACAAAAAAGGTTAAAACTAAATTGAAATTTGCAAAAAGACTTTCTGAAAATGGAATAACTGCCCCCAAAGCAATCATAAGTTTAGCATCTCCTCCTGCAAAAACCTTTCCATAATAGAATAAATTGCCAATTACAAAGAAAAATGCAAAACCGATTAGCCCATAATAGAAAAAACCATATCCTTGATTATTAAATAAAGAATAAAAAAACCTAAAAGTTAATGCAAAGATAACAAGAGAAAAATTAAGCCAATTTGCTATTTCTCTTTTCTTCAAATCTTGCACAACCCCAAATACAATCCAAACTAATCCTAGAATTATTAAGAAGATTGCCTCTAACATTTGGTTAAGAAGAAATACTATTTTATAAATATTGGGAAGTTTCTGCCCCCAAAGTGGAATTTTTTAGAAAGATTTTAAAATAAGCTAAAGATTGTTCTTATATGAAATGTAAATGTGGAAATGAAATAGAAATAAAAATGGGATCAAAGTTAATTGCAAAAGGTTGTAAGGTTTTAACTGCTATGACAGTGGTAGTTACAGCTCAATGTGAAAAGTGTGGTTCTATGTTTCAGGTACCTATAAAAAGTGGAGGTGCTATAATTAAGAAGGATTAATTCAAAAAGAACTAATTCTTAATTTTATTTCCTCTAAATTTTCCTCCCTTCTTATAGGGATGCTTCTTTTTTTCCTTTTTTTTATTCTTACTCTTATTTCTCTTTTCAGAACCAGAACCATATTCAGAAGACATTTTAGAATTACTCGGTGGCAGGAGATGAACACAAATTAGGACATTCTTCTATATCATATCCTCTCCCAGTATACTCTGCCCCTATCGCAAGCTCTTGACAAGTTGCATCAAATTTATCATTCACCCCATCCTTAACTTCCCTATTCACAGTACAAAAATCATAAGTACTATCTACATAACAAGCAGTTAAACAAGATGTTTTTATTGCCTCTATATTATTTGTGTTTATCCATGGAGCAAGCCTATTCCACCCTAAACTAAAACCTAAAATAAGGATAACTAATATAATAAGTCCTAGAATAAGCAAAATTATAGTGCTTGTACTCATACCTTGGGCCTTTTTGTTCACCATCTTTTTTTAATATTAATATTTTAATCAATCAAATCTTATTTAAAAATCTTTCTTTCACAAAATTTCTTTAAAAATATTTCATCAATTTAAAAGTCATTTTTTATCGGAGATTATATTCCACAGAAAAGATAGTTTTCTCTTTCAACCAATCTAGCCCCCATTCAGGAGAAATTCCCTTTATTTTATCAAAAGCAAAAAAATGTTCTAAATTATTTACTTCTATCTGAATATTTGCTTTTTCGATTGTTTCAACCCCCACAAAAGATTTATTTATTTGATAAGATGAATAAAAAAAACTAAGTAATGCTAAAGCACACAATGCGAATACCCCAATAACTAATATAGTAACTGGCAAATCCCCCTTCCTATTCATTTTCCATTTCCTCCGAAATCCATTTTTCTATTTTATTCTTATTCATATTATTAATTGAATATGCCATTTGAGTCTTTGAATTTACCCAATCTAAAGAATCTTCCGAATCTACACTTACATCTGGTTTAATGGATTTTATTTTTGCTAAAGCTATTGAAGAATAAATAAATACAATCAAAATTACAATCAAAATTATAGTTGCGACTACCCAAGTAATAGATTCCCCTATTTGTCCTTTTTTATTGTTTAACATTTTTTTCGGATTTTCCAACGACAGATAAAATTTTTATTAAATATTGGTCCTTTCCCTCTTTCAGTGCATAAAATCTTTTTTCAGTACATTTAGCGAGTCTTGAATATTCTTCGTCATCTTTTCCCACTATGAAACAATCATTTTCCCAATTTTTGTTTCCACCATAAAAATTAAACTTTGGATTTTCCATTTCTTCAAGAGTATAAAATTCTACCCTATAAAAATACTGAATTTCATTATCTTCTCCATAACCAGATTCAACATTAAAATTAAAATTACACTTTTCCATAAAAGTATCCCCTATTTCTTCATTAAAATCTTCTTCAATAAAAAATTCAGAATCAATAATTCCATTTTTGGATATGCAATCAGCAATTTTCTCTGCAAGAATTTCTGATTCTACCCCACGAACATCATAAGGTGCCCCATAAAAATTATACACCATAGCAAAAATTCCTCCAGCCACAATGACTAAAATAACAAACCAATACATAGAAAGAATCTTATCAGTACCTTTTTTATTCATTTTTTATTTCCTTTTTAGTTATTGTAATAACATAAATATATCCATTTTTATCATCCGTGTCTGGATAGGCTGTTGCTTCAATATCATTAAAAAATGCATACTCATATCCTCCTTTTTCACTTAGTTTTACCTTCACTATATTTCCATTTATATTTACAACATCATTAAAATCAATTCCATTCTTTTCGGCAAGTTTCTTTCCTTTTTCCATGTCAATTTTAAGGAGCATGACTGGCTTTGCAGAATCAATGAGTAATGCAATTTGTTTGGAATAAGATTGCTCTAAAACAATTGCCCCACTACCTTGTTTTACCAAAAAAAGAATAAGTACTGCAAGAAAAAGAATATTGAGTATTATAAAAACAACATTCTCTATAAGAATTGCCCCTTTTTTTTTCATTTTATATAAAAAATATGAAAATGTTATTAATAAAATTATCTAAGTGGATGTAAGAATATCTTCACAACCAAACTTTTTGAGAGAATTTGCATCTGCTTCCATAATTACAGGTCTTAAAAATTCATTTTCAATTCCGTCTCCTTTAACAGTAGTTCCTATAAAATACCCTCCAATTCCCCCTACCGTACCACTTCCACCAATAATAAGTGCACTAATTCCCAAAGAATATCCCCCAGTAAAAGGAGCGGCAATCAAACCTAATCCAACAGTTCCAATTCCTGCCCACTTCCATACTCCCACAACACTATTAATTCCCATCATAACAAAATATGGTTTATTGAATTCAAAATTTCCAAAGGTAGTCCCTTCTTTATTCATATAATTTTCAAAACTTGAAAAGGTACTATAACTTGTCAAATATTCTAAATAATTCATATTTTTATCTACCATTTGAATTTTTTCTAGAGAAGCATAAAAATCTTTTTGTTCTATTATTCCATTAAACTCTTTTATATCACTAATACTATCATCCAAAACTATTTGTGAACATATAGAACAATATAGATTTTGAGCCAAATCCTTCCCAACATAATCCACTTTTCCTTCCCCAAACATCCACCAGCAATTTGCCATTTCTTCGGCCAAGGCTTTGTAAACTTCATCTTTAGTTTTTGCTTTTACTATTTCTGGACTAGTCATCTTCTCACAACTTCCGTCCTTAGTTATACAAACATATGTCCTAGAACATTTTAGGGGCACAGCCTCTGAGGGAACCACAGAAAGCCCCTTCATTACAACAGAATTATGACATATTTCTTTATCCGATTCTTTTCCTATATCTAATCTAAAAAGTAAAAATAAAATTATTGAAAAACTTACTAAAAGAATTATTAACAAAACTATTTGCTGTGTGGTTATTTCTCCTTTTATTTTTTTCATCATTATTATAAAACTCCTGACTTTTTAAGCATAAGAAATAATGCTATTAAAACCATTCCAAAAAATATTACCCATATCAAGTACTTCATTAATTCATCAAAGCTCATTTTAACTCCCCCACAGAAATTTTTTCATTTTGCTTTTTAATTTCTATAAACAAAAATTCATCTGAACCTTTTATTTCTAAATTGATATCTGGAGTTATAAGATTAGATATAGTCAAACAAGCACCATCCTCATCACATTTTTTTGATTGGGATTTAATCATTTCTATAAAAGAATTGCCACATATACAAAGACAATTTTCATTCAGACAAGAATTAGGTTTTTCTTTATCTACAAAACTATATAGGTGCCATCCTTTGGGATTGGGAATATCTTGATTTTCAATCCCTCCCTCTTCCAAGGAAGATACAATTGATTCTATTCTTGACAGCACATCTCTTGCTTCTTCAATTTTCTTTGCAGAAATATTTGAACTGTAAATTGCTCCCAAAAGATAAATAAGAAAAATCATACAAATAACTGCAACGATTATCTTTAGTGTTTCTTCTCCAAGCATAAAACCTTTCTTATTTTTCTTAAAATTGCTCATTCTAATATAAAACCATTAAAAATTTAACTGTGGTATTAAGACCAATATTTTTGAAAGAATCAATAACATTATTAGTAAAAAAAATGTATAAACCATATGCAACAGCAACCACTACCAAAACACCTAAAATTATTTTTATTAAACTTCCTATTGCAATTTCCATTAACTTCTCATGAATAAATTTTTAATTTGATCTATCAAAGAAACTCCTTTCTCTTTGAGAATAAAGATTGACATAAGAACAATAACTAAAACGACAAGAGCTATTAAAAGCCAAGGAAGATATTCTGTAACAATCCCTTTTTTATCCCTCTTTTTCATTAATAATACAAAAAAAAGGACTTAATAAAATTTACTTAAAACAAATTCCCCAAAACAATTGTAGTCAATATGAATAAAGCCAAAGAAGCTATCAATGCTGTAAAAAAGTAAAAAGTCATGCCTCTCTGTAGGTTTTTTCCTATTCTACTCGTCCTTTCTAATTTATCTTCTCCTGAATTTATTGTTACTAAAGTTCCAGTTAATATAAAAATAACTTGAATAAGATATATTCCTATTGCAATTTGAAGATAATAAGGAGGAATCATAGATTCTATATTAAATATCCCTAGAATATTTTGTGTACTCCCCAATGCAGAAATATCAGCTCCTGAAAATGTGTCCATATTAAGGGTGTTAAGGATAGAGGTAATCATCAAAGTTAAACCTATTACTATTCCAGAAAGCAAAGGAGCTAAAAAAGTCATGTTGCTTTTCATTTCAGAAACAATCTCAGCAAGAATGTCTTTCAAACGTTCTGTTATCTTTTGTATATTTTTTACGTATTCAGATATACTCATCAAACTTACTGCAGCAATCTTAAGTCCTTTCTTTGAAGACTCAACAAGAACTCTCATACTTGTAGCAATTAAATCTGAGGGATAGAACAAAAGAACTCCTCTTCGAGAATCAAAAATAGCTTTTTCGACACTCATCCCCATCTGTTGAATATTATAATTCACTCTTCTAAAAAATTCTCCTGCGATAAGCCCTTTTGAAGATTCCGCCACTTTTCCAAATACAAGTTCTGGAGGAACCCCATTTCCCAACCTATTTCCAAGTTGAAATAAAGAATTATTAAACTCATTTTCAAGCTGTTTTGTTTTATTTCTTTCCACAATTATATTCTTTGTTTTATCTTTGTAAGCAATGGAAAAAAATAGGGCAATCCCCAAAGGAAAAAATAAACTTAATATCAAAGCCCCGAATCCAAAAGGTCCAACAATTCCATTGGCTCCTTCTTTAAAGTCAAAAAGTTTCATCCCAGATAAACCGTCTGAGAAACTCAGGCCTAATTGCCCAAAAGTATAATCTGTTTGTAACCCAAGCATATTAGGTATTGGAGTGTATTGGAAAATCAAAGGGAGTAATCCAATAATAAGAAAAGGAAGACAAATTAAAAATGCAAAAAAATAAGGTCCATTAGATTTATACTGAGAATAAAGAGGATTTTTCTCAAGATAGGATGTTTCTCCATATCCTCCTGGTCTTAAAGATAAGATTTTATCCATCATAAAAAACGCTAAAAAGGGTATTATAAGAGTGTAAAGCATAAAAACATGTGTCCATTTTATCATTCCTTGAACCATCGCCGATGCGAGAGGAATAAGAGCAATTCCAAGTATAGGAAGCATTATTGCAAGCATATAAACATTTGTTAAAGGAGCCTTTACATCGTGAGTAAATTTAAGCATCTTATCATAAACACCATCAAGAACAACTTGGATTGATTTTTCGAGTGTGGCAATTCTTCTAACTCTGTCAGGTTCATACAAACTGCTTTCAATTAAATGGAATGCTTCTATAAATTCTATTGAATAATCTCTCCAACCTTCTAGATAATGATCTAGACTTTCCTTTATTGTTGAAAATTTTCCAATAGCTACATCATAAAATATTTTCTTAAAATCCAATGCAAGAGGATATTGTAAATGTTCGGATGCAAAAGCTATTGCTTTTTCAAGATTTGGGGTATGCCTCATATAGATAACCACATATAAAATAGCTGGCACCATTTGAGAAGAAGCTTTCAACCTCCATTTATTTGCTAATCTTTCAGGATAGCTATTAAAATAATAGAACAAAAAAACTGAAACAATTGTTACAAGAAAGAAAAATAAAATTGGAAAATAAGCAAAGCCTCCTTTTATAAGGGAATAAGAAACTGAAAGAAGAATCCCAATAAAAAAAACAGAAATAAAAGTCATGACACTTAAAGTTATAGCCTGCCAAGGTTCTATATCCAAATGTGCTGCTTCAATATGTTTTTGTATTTTTCCAGAATCCTTTTGTGAAACTTTTAATTTTATAACACTTCCAAGAGTTTTGCACCATCTTTCATAGTTTGTGAATTTCCTTTCTCTCTCTTCTTTAAATTTTAAATAAGATTTGCTATCTTTAGTAACTCCTAAATCTGTTGTTTTTATCTGGCTTTCGAGTTTACCACCATATTTTTTCAAAATATCTTCAACATTTAGTTTTTTATATGGTTTCATATTTTACCTCTTTCTTATTTCACTAAAATAAAAAGAATTAATAAATCTTTAGAGAAGAGTAAATTAATTTGCAATTTCTAAAAAATTTAATATTGATTAAATTTTTCTCTTTTTTACTTCTTCTTTCAACCATTCCTGCCAAAGTGGAAAAACTCTTTTAGAAATGGGTAAACCCACTTCCTGAACAATCTCATCAGAAATTCTATGAAAGGTATGATTTGATAATGTGTTAAACTTACTTTCAAGTAAATCAAAATCTTCAGTTTGTTTAGAAACATCAACTATTTCTTTCTTCATGTTTGCTCTCAGAAGAATATTATCATAAACAGCGTCCCAATTCCCAGCCCATCCCCTAACATTTGATGCCACATTTTTTATTATCTCACTATCACCATTTATTAAATCTTCAGTAGGTTCTATTTCATCTTTCTCAATATTATATTTCATTAAATCAACAAAACCCTTTTCAATCAAAGGATCCTTGGTCCAGTGTTTTCTCACTTCCGAAAGTTGAACCAATCTTCTCCAAGAATGTAAACCATCTGGAGATTTTACAGGATTACAAACGGCTATTGTATCTGTAGCTTTAAAACTTGTAATAGGAACTCCCAAATCATTAACAACCCTGTCAAAAACTCCGTAAGGGGAAGCTCCATGAATTGTTCCTGCAACAACATTAGCTAAAGCGCCAACTCTCATTGCCTCATAAAGTGCTTTGGCTTCTACACTTCTAACTTCACCAATTATAAGACAACTATCACCTAATCTTAAACTAGTCCTTATTCCATCCTCAGCAGAAACCTCTGTAGTTGTTTTTAAAAGTGCTGAACGAACTTTCATTCTTAAAATATCATAATTTAATTTCCTTAAAGATTCAACTGGCAATTCCAAAGAATCTTCAATTACAATGATTCTATGCTTGGGAACAATCTCAAGCATAAGACTCCCCAAAAGGGAAGTTTTACCAGAACTTCTTGTCCCAGCTACTAAAAGTGTTCTTGACCCATCAATTAAGAAACTCAAAATGCCCGCTGCAAAGGGGTTGAGCATTTTATTTTTGATGAAGAGAGGAAGAGTCCAGGGACTTTCTCTATGTCTTCTTATAGAATAAGCTAAACCATCACAAGATAAGGGGGGCTGAATAATTGAAATTCTAGACCTCAAATTACCTATTTCTAATTGAGTGTCTAATATAGGATTTGCTTCATCTAAAGGTCTTCCGGAAATCATTCTAAATTTTGCCGCCCAGGAATCTGAGTCTTCTTGACTTGGACGTATATTTGTTGAACATTCATCATATTCTTGGTGTCTTACAAAAATAGGTGTTTGGGGGATGGGTGCATTTAAAGAAATATCTTGAATGTTTTTATCCTGGAGAAGGACTTCCACAATTCCAAAACCTATAGTATGCCTCACCAAAATTGCTGCAAGTTTATTGAGAGAAGAATAATCTAATTTAACACCCCTACTTTGTGCCAAGTCTCTTATAAGATCTTTTGATATATTCATAAAAACTTGTCTTATCCTCTCTGTATTTGTAAACTCTTCCGCTTTTGGTTGATGCTCCATAAGAACACCCCTAGCCATATTAAGGAGGGCCCCTTGGTCTTCACTTAAAATATTTTCGGGGGGAACAATATGATAAATTAATTTTGACTCTTCTTTTTTCTTCATTATTGTTACCCAAGATTCATCATACTCACCATTTGAAATTTTATATTGGTCTATTATCTCTGCATCTTCTGGTAAATCAGAAACAAGACGAGTAAATGTAAAATTAGCTATAACATCTGGTCTAAAAAATTTATTATAAATCTCTCTATCTCCTCTCCTATATTCTAATAAATGTTTCTGAAAATCTTGGATAAGTTTTGTTTTTGAGAAGATATCCAAAATTTTTTCCAGAAGAAATAAATAATTTTTTTGATCCGATTTAAAAACATCTCCTATTTTATCTAAAATAATTTTTTCCTCAAGAATAATCTTTTTAAGTTGAAAATATGCTGCAAAAGGATCTTTTTTAAGAAGATACAAAAAAGAAAAGACTTCATTATACCTTTTTGGAAAAAATTCATAGTTGGAAGTTATAAGCTTTTCCTGACTAAGAATTTTTTCCTGCTTAAGAAAATACACATAAATTTGAGCAATTTCAAGAAGATAATTAGTTTCCTTAAAATCATAATTATAATTTTTTTGTTGCACAAAAATTATTCTTGAAACATTTGGATTTTCAGTCAAAGCATCAATTGTTCTTTCCATAACTTCTGGATGTTCGGATAAGCTTGGAACATATGGGGCACCCATATAATTTATATAAAGAATATCTTCTCCCCCTTCTCTTTTTAATTCACAAGAATACAAAACCTCTTCTTTTCCAAATTGCATGTTAAGAAAACAAGTTTATAGTTTAAAATATTTTGTATAATCAAAACAAATTTAAACTAGCTTTGCATCTTTGCCTCATGGAAGAAGTAGAATATGAAAATCAGTATTTTACTGAAATAAGTACAAAAATAAGAGATTCAGAAGAAAAACAGCGAATAATAAAAGATAGAATACTCCTAATTGGACAAAACCTAATAGAAATGAAAGAAGGCATGCACACTATTTTTTTAAGTATAAAAAAAGATTTGGAAAACATCAAAGGAGATATAGAAAAACTCAAGTCTTTTTTTGAAACGGCATCAGAAGAATTTTCAAAATTTGCTAGAAAAGAAGATCTGGAAATACTCTCAAAGCAAGCAAAAATGTTTCAACCTTTAGAATTTGCCACTAAAAAAGATTTAGAAAAATTAAAAAGCAATTAAAAACTATAATAAAAATGGGAATTTTAGATGAAATAAAAAACATGAAAAAAATGGGGATGGAAGAAAAAGAAATTTCAAATAAATTGCGAGAAAAAGGTGTTTCTCCAAAATCAATTGAAGAATCATTTGATCAAATGAAAATAAAAAAAGCTGTTTCTGCGGAATCTTCGGAGGATGAAGAAATGGAACCTTCTATAATGGAAGGTAATTCAGAGTATGAAATAAATCAGCAAGCCGCACCCCTATACACTCCAAAAACTCAGGAAATAGAACATAATTCAGAGGAATTTTATGCCCCTAAACCTAACGAAGAATATGATAACCAAAGTTATGGAAATTATAATCAAGAAGAGTATTCTCCTCAGGAAACATATGAAGAACAAGGAGGGAGCAGCTATGACACAAGCACATTTATTGAGATAGCAGAACAAGTATTTTTAGAAAAAATAAAAAAAGAGCAAAAACAAATAATCTCCCTTAACGAATTTGCAATATTGGCTGAAACAAGAATAAGTGATCATCGTGAAAGAATAAAAAAAATAGAAGAGATGTTAAGCAAACTTCAAATAGCAATACTTGAAAAAATAGGGTCTTATGGTAAAAATCTTGATTCTATAAAAAATGAAATGGGAATGATGCAAGAATCTTTTGAAAAAATGGTTCCTTCAGTTCATGAGAAAAATCATAAAAAACATGCACGCCCAACAAAAAAGAAAACTTCTAAATCTAAAAAATAATATTTTTTAAACTATAACTATTCTCCTCTCAAATTCCTTAATATAAGATTGTCTATTCTAGGTTCACCATCCTTCTTCTTAGAACTGAATGTGGCAACTACGGCAATAATAAATATTAAAAAGATTATAGTTGCCCCATGTTTGTTCCAAAAATAAGATATACTAGGCCCGCCAACCCCCCATCCAAAAACTCCAAGGGAATTATATACAACTGTTCCTATTATTATAAAGACTATAACTGCAAGCGCAACCATAAGCCAATTGCTATCTTTATTTGTAGGCATAAATATTCCTCCAAGCACAAGAATTACAAGAACTATAGATAAAGCTATTCCAAACCTTGGAAATATTTCAGAAAAAAACATAGATACTATGTTAAATTGTAAGGACATAAATGCAACTGCCAAAGCAATCATAACATTAATTCCTTTACTAGAATCTTTATTAGGATCCTTAGATGTGCTAAATATATTCATCTTGGAAAGCAAACCAAAAACTAAAGAAAAGATTAAAAGAAAGGGTAGAGCATATGTAAAAATTCCAGCAGCCTCCCATTGAGAGAATAAATTCCCAAGAGTTCCTCCACCAAAAGAACCGTAAGAAGCCAAAATTATCCCAACGTTAATCATTATATAAATTGTTTAATATCGTTTAAATATGTTTCGAATTATTTTGGTTTTCCACCACTTTTTAAAGCAACAGCCAATGCAGCTGCAACCATTATTATAAAAAAGGCATTTGTCCAAAAAGAACCACTCCATGAAGAATGGAAAATTTTATCAAAAAGCCCAACAGTATCAAGCCCAGAAGCCCAAAATATTGCAACTATTACTGCTAAAACAATTATAACTCCTATCACCCACTTTAATCCTATTGGAAAACTAGACATTTTTAATCCTTCTTCTCCTGCTATAAACCCCCACAAAAGTAAAACAATAAAAATAACTACTATAGCAATTGCAAGAAACAATATGAGATTACTGACCATCTCTTTTGGAAAAACTGCACTTACAAAAATAAATCCAATTATAAAAGCGATTAAAGCATTAATTTGTTTCTTATCACTTCCAAATATCTTTGTTGTTTCAAGAATAGCAAATATTATAAAAAATATCAAAAAGAAAGGATACACAAAATTAGTCAAAACAGAACTCTGTAAAAAAGTTAATCCTGTCATTATCTTTTATTACTCTCCTTGTATTAATCAGAAACTTCATCAAACCCTGGTTCTTGGCTTGGCAAAGCGGATTTACTTATTATGAAAACATCACTAATTGACTTTACAAATTGATGGGGAATTATAACCCCTCTTGCACCACCCATAAGAGAAAGAATGTTTCCTCCAACCTTTATTCTCCAACTATCAATTCTATTTTCAAGTAAGTTAGCTTCTTCAACTTCTCCAAAAAATTCTCCTGAATCAGTAAACACCCTCTTACCCAAAACCTCTGAAATTTTCTTTATTTTCATAATAGAAATTACAATAGTTTATTTAAATACTTTTCCATAATTTATAGAATATTTTACATAAGATAAAATATCATAAGGTTTATAAAAAAATATACCCTTCACAGATGATGATAAGTAAAAAAGAAATATTGATTTTGGTCCTAGTCTCTTTTGTGATAGCATTTTCTATAACTCTTGCAAAAGATTTGAATTTATTTTTGCTAACACTCATTGGAATCTTTGTTTTAATTGGGGTAAACGTTTTTACAAAAAAGATTATGGCTTATTTTCTTGAATCAGAAATAGAAATAAAAATATGGGAAATCAAGAGATTTGGTTTTAAGACAAATAGTTACTGGAAAAAGGCTTTTCCTATGGGTGCCTTTGCCCCATTAATTTCAAAAATATTCCTTTTTCCGTTGAATAGTGGATTTGTATGGATGGCTTCTTTTGTTTTTGATGTCAAAGCTAAAGCATATAGAGCTGCAAAAAGGCATGGCATGTACTCCTTTTCTGAAATGACTGAAGAACACATAGGAAGAATTGCTGCAGCTGGAATATTTGCAAACCTAACTCTAGCTATTTTGTTTTACATAATAGGTGGAAACTTCGGAATTCTTTTTGCAAAACTAAACATTTGGTTTGTATTCTTTAACATGATTCCCATATCTGATTTGGATGGAAACAAAATCTTCTTTGGAAATCTTGTTTTGTGGAGTTTCTTAGCAATAATCACACTAATAGGATTGGGATATACTTTTTTTCTTGTTTAAAAGGAATTTCAAGAGATTTTAATTTGCCATAGCAATAACTTATAAAAGTTACTTAATTTAGAATAATTCATGGAATTTTTAAAAAATCTTAAACCAAGAAAATATCAAGAAGAAATATTTAAGACTTGTATTAATAAAAATTGTCTTGTAGTTCTTCCCACTGGGCTTGGAAAAACGCTTGTTGCGCTCATGCTTACTATAGAAAGAATGAAAACTTTTCCTGGAGAAAAGGTCCTTTTTCTTGCGCCTACAAAACCTCTTGCAGAGCAGCACCTAAATTATTTTAAAAAAAATCTTACTGAACTTTTTGGAGAAATGCAACTTTTTACAGGAAGTGTTAATTCAACAAAAAGAAAAAAAATATGGCAAACAGCAGATATAATTTTTTCAACTCCCCAGTGCATAGCCAACGATTTGAAAAAAGAACTATATAATTTAAAAGAAGTTTGTCTTTTAATTGAAGATGAAGCTCATAGATGTATAAAAAACTATGATTATAGATATATAGCACAAGAATATAAAATACAGGCAATTCACCCTAGAATAATAGGTTTAACGGCGTCCCCCGGAAGCGAAAAATCTAAAATAAAAGATATATGCAACAACCTTTCAATAGAAGAAGTTGAACTTAGGGGGAGGGAAAGTTCAGATGTTAAAGAATATTTACAAGAATTAGAGTTTGAAAAAGTAATGTTAGACTTTCCTCCAGAATTAGAAGAAATAAGACAAGTTCTTCTTAATTTATTTGAAGTATATGTAACAGAATTGAGAGTAAGGAGGATCTTATTTGGCCCAACTTCAAAAACAGGACTCATAAATCTTCAAAAAAAAATATCCGCGACCATTTCTAGAAATTATAGAAATTTTAATTATTTACTTGGGGCGAGCGCTTGTGCACAAGCAATCAAAATTCAACACGCTCTTGAACTTCTAGAAACTCAAACTTTAGAGGGGTTCCACAAATATCTAAAGGGATTGTTCAATCAAGCGGCAAAGAAACAGAGCAAAGGTGTTATTAAACTAGTTTCAAAACCAGAATTTAATTTTATTTTTATGAGATCTAATGAGCTTTTATCAAAAAAGATGGAGCATCCAAAAATCCAGAAACTACTTGAAATATTAACCCAAGAGAAAAGAAAAAATGCAAAAATGAAAATTCTTGTTTTTACTCAATTTAGAGAAACTGCCTCAAATATTTCCAAAAGAATAAATGAAATTGGAGGAATAAAATCTAAAATATTTATAGGACAAACAAAAAAGGATGGAGAAGGGTTAAATCAAAAACAGCAAAAGAAAATAATTGAAGATTTTTCTGAAGGAAAAATAAATGTCCTATGCGCAACATGCATAGCAGAAGAAGGCTTAGATATCCCAGAAGTAAACACAGTTATTTTTTATGAGCCTGTACCCTCAGCAATACGTGCAATACAACGTGCGGGAAGAACTGCGAGATTAATGAAAGGTAAGCTAATAATGTTAATAACAAAAAAAACTCGGGACGAAGCATTTTTTTATGTTTCAAAATCTCGTGAGAGGCAGATGAAAACGGCCATAGAAGATATAAAAGATGATCTAAAAAAAAGTTTCAAAATAGAAACTCAAAAAAAGTTAGAATGAAAACAATAAAATCTCGCCAATTATATAACATTTTTTCAAAAAAAAGGAAAAGTAAAAAAGAGGAAAAACAAAAAGAGAAAATAGTAGTAGATTATAGAGAGAAAAATTCTCTTGTATATATTTATCTTAAAAAAAGAGGATTTGAAGTAGAATTTAAAGAATTGAAAATAGGGGATTATATTGTTAAAGGAACAGTTATAGAGAGAAAAACAATTTCAGATTTTATAAGCTCAATGATTAATCATAGATTAATAAAACAAATTGAAGAATTAAAACAACATAAAAATAAGTTGATAATTATAGAAGGTTTTTCAGAGCAACATTTATATGGAAAAAAAGATGAAAGAGTAAATTCAAATGCAATAAGAGGATTTCTGCTCTCAATAGTTCTCAAACATCAAATTCCAATAATTTTTAGTAGGGATTCGGAGGATACTGCTAAATTTATAGATGTATTATCAAGCAAAAAAGAAAAAGAACTAAACTTAAATGCTAAAAAGAAAACTTTATCAAAAAAGGAGCAACTTCAATTTATAATAGAAAGTTTTCCAGGAATAGGCCCAAAAAAGGCAAAAAGTCTTCTTAAAAAATTTGGAAGTATTCAGAATATAACGCTTGCTTCTGAAGAAGATTTAAAAGAAATTCTAGGCAAAAGAGCAAAAAATATGAGAGAAATTATAGAAAGAAATTATTAAATCAACTCCGCTAAAATTTTCGCGCCTAATTTGACTGTTAAACCTTCAGAATCCTTCTCAGAATTTATCTCAACTATATCCACTCCCCTTAAATTTTTTACCTTATTTATTCTTTGAACCAAATAAATTAATTGTCTACTTGTCAATCCTCCCACTTCATTTTTATATCCCGTAGAAGGCGCAAAAGCGGGGTCAACCACATCAATATCTAATGAAACATATAATTCCTTACCATTCGAAAATTCCATAAGTATATCGCAAGAATCTTCTATATCCAACAAAAATTGATTTATTGAAATTGCCCTTATTTTTCTTTCAACAATAAACTTTAATTCATCAGTATAAGAATTCCTAATTCCCACCAAGAGTATATTTTCTGGTGGAAACCCTTCTTCAATTAAAGCCCTCAACCATTCTTCATGGGTGGGTTCTTTAAGGGGTTTCATCAAATCAGGATGAGCATCAAAAACAATCAAGCAAGGCTCCTTTCCAACACTCTTACAATATTCTAAAAAAGCTTTTCCAAGAGAATAACTTATAGAATGGTCTCCTCCTAAAAAAATAGTTTTTGTTTTTGATTCAAAAACTTCCAAAGCGTTTTTATAGATAAGTTTGTTCGATAAATCCAAATTTGAATTATCCAAGTGAATTTCTTCTAAATCCAAGGTATCAAAATTTATTTCTTTTCCTAATTCACTAGAATAAATTTCTTCTCTAAGGGTTTTCAAAATAGCATTTCCTGCCTCTTCGCATCCTTTAGTCTTTCCAAGACCATTTATTCCAGGTACTTTTACTATAAACATAATTTTAAACAAGAATTCGAGTTTTTAAGATTATTCTTTAGGAACAAGAGCAAAAAAACTATAATTCTCACCTACTTCAGAAGCCAATTGTTTAACATCCTCTAATTTTACTTTAGAAATATTTTTTTCGAAATCGTAAAATTTTTTTGCATTTCCATGCAATTCATAAATTAATAAATTAACCATTTGTTGTTGAGAATCTTCCATAGATATTTGATAATTACCTATAAGTTGTTCTTTAATTTGTTTTAACTCTTCCTCTTCAAGAGAATTGGCAACTTTATCAAATTCTTCTAAAATTAACTTTTTCACTTTTTCTACATTTTCTTTCATGGTTCCTACATAAATTAGATTATAAGCAAAAGTTTTGTTTATGTTTGATTCTCCTTTTACCGCATAAGCAAGATTTCTTTTTTCCCTTATTTCTGAAAACAATCTTGAAGACACCCCTCCTGCAGTTAATGAATTTAAAACAACTGCTGCGTGACTCTTTTCTTCTTTTGCAAGGGGAACATGATATGCTAGCATAAGACTGGCTTGATCTATCCCCACTCTCTCTTCAATTTTTAAACCATTTTCGGTTTGAAATTTTTCGAGGGATATCTTCCCTTTTTCTCCCTTAAAATTTCTCTCTACAAATTCTACTAAGGAATCAAAATCTGCATCTCCAACAACACATAAAATTATATTATTTGGGGTGTAAACATTTTTGAATTTTTTCACAATTTTATCTCTTGTAAGAGAATTCATAGTTTCAAAAGTACCCGTAAGATTTATTTTCATTGTCCCATTATATAGCATTTTTTGTATCTCATCCATAGAATGCAAACGGGGATTATCATGATACATTTTAATCTCTTCAAAGATAACTTTTCTCTCTTTCTCCAACTCTTTTTTATCAAAAAGAGGATTCCTAACAATATCACCCAAAACTTCCAAAGCAACGTTCAAATGTTTTGAAGGCATTTTGCACCAATAAGCAGTAATTTCCTCAGAAGTAAATCCATTTAATTCTCCTCCTCTTTTCTCTATTTCCTCTGCTATTTTTTTAGAATCCCTTTTTGGAGTTCCCTTATATAACATATGTTCAATGAAATGAGATATTCCTTTTTCTTCTTCTTTTTCATTTACCCCCCCATTGCGAACTGCAAAAGCCACACTTACAACAGGTAAATTTCTCTTTTCCAAAATAAGGGTCATACCATTTTTCAAGATTTTTCTATGAAAAGAATATTTCATAAAATAAAAAAGAAAATAAGCTATTTAAATTTAAACTTTGTTTTTAAATATAATATATCTTTCATTTCCAATATTAAAATCTTCAAGCAATTCAAAGTTTTCTTTTATAAAATCAACCATCCATTTTCTACTAACTTTGAATTTATCTTTTCTTATCATGCTCCTAGTTGCAAAACTAATTACAATTTTTTCACAAAAAGGAGATATTTCTTTAAGAAATTTTTTTGAATAATCTTTTTCAATCATTTCAAAGGAATCAATCACTTTAAATAAAAAAACTATCCTTGGTTTTTTACAATTTTTAATCAATTCTTTTATACTCTCTATATTAAAAAGACTCTCATGAAATGCCCTTGCTTTAAGGTTATTTTTTTTAAAGTAAAAATTCATCAAATCCACTAGTTGCCCCATTGCTTCTACCGCAACATAATCAACCTTTATTTTTTTTGGAAAAAATTTATAACTCAAACCATTTATTCCTGCACCCAAATCTACTACAGATTGCCTTCCGGAAAGACCAAATAATTTTGAATAAAGGTTGGGATAATATTCTAATCTCTCCCTTGTAGAAAGATGCTTTCTTAAAAACCATTCTTCATCCTTATCTTTAATATTCAACAATTTTCCGCTCACAAATGCGGAATAAATTTTCCTTAGTAAATCCCTGGTTAGTCTTATTTTTTCTTCTTCCGAACATTGCCTTCTTCTAAATTTCTCATAGGCTAAAAAAACATCCTTCTCGGGGATTTTTGAGAATTCTCTTTTTGAGGTGATTTTTTTAATAATTTCTTGTTTGTTCATTTTATGATTTCAAATTCGTTTTCTTTTAAAAACTCTTCAAAAGTATTATTAATAATTTCTCCCTTAAAAAAAAGGTAATTTTCAGACATTTTGTGTTCCCATTTTAATTTTTTTGATAATTCATAACTAAATGACTCTGTATTTTTTCTAACTCTTATCAATCTCCTCAACATAGAATCGGTAGCATATTCTGGATAATTAGAAAGTTCTTCAAAAATAACTAATGCTGGCCAACACTTAACCATAAATTCAAAAATTTTCTCGTCACTATTTACAAATTCAGTCTCTTCAATTAACTTAAAAAAATTATCACAAAGCTCATCAAAAAAATCTTCTGTCAATTTTTCATCCAAAATTTTATAAAATTCTTTGCATTCTTCTTCGTCGTAATAAAGAGTAACATTATTAGTTTTTACCACAAAAATAGTATTATAAAATCCAAAACCAATCTTCTTTTCCAATTCTCTTGATTCACCTTCCCACCATGCCTTTATATCAAAAAATGAACCCCCCAATCTAGAAATATCTTTAATATATCTTTTATTCATAACTTATTTAAGGAGAGTTAATTTAAAAAAGTTAATTAAATGTGATTTTCTTCAGAGGCAAATGAAAAAATCACTTTTCAGTGCTTTGAGGAAAATCGAAAAAAACCAGAAGGTTGTTTTCAAATGACAACAAATGTATCCCCCCAATTTAGCAAAGCGCAAGAAAAATTTCTTCACGCAAAAGATGATGAAGAAAGACTAACTTTTTTAGAAGAAATGATAAGAGAAGCTCCAAAACATAAATCTTCTGAAAATTTATTGGCAAATCTTAGAACAAGAAAAAAGAAATTAGAAAATCAAATAAGAAAATCAAAAAGAATTAGAAAATCTTCCAAAAAGGGAATAAAAAAGGAAGATATGCAGGCAATAATTGTTGGAAAAACAAATTCTGGAAAATCCGCGCTATTAAAATTATTAACTAATGCTGAACCTAAAATTTCTCAGAATAAATTTACAACAATAGAACCAATAATAGGTATGCTCGCTTATGCAACAACAAGTATTCAGTTAATAGAAATCCCCCCCATAGATTCAGATTTTTATGATAAGGGAATTGTTTATACAGCAGATACAATTCTCATACTAATAAATTCTCTTAAAGAATTAAAAGAAATTGAACCGAGTATAAGAACTTCTGGAAAAAAGATAATCGTACTTAATAAATTGGATTTATTATCATATCAAGAAAAAAGAAAAGTGCAAGCAACGCTTCAATCTAAAAAATATAATTTTGTTTTAATATCTACCAAAACAAAAGAAAATATTGAAGAATTAAAAGAAAAAATATTCCAAAGCTTTAACAAACTTAGAATATACACAAAAGAACCTGGAAAAAACCCTGACAAAAATCGCCCAATGATTCTAGAGCCTGGAGAAAATGTAAAAGATGTGGCTGAAAAAATTCTCAAAGGATTTTCTTCAAAAATAAAACAGATAAAAATATGGGGCCCTTCTTCGAAATTCCCTGGTCAAATAGTAGGTCAAAAGCATAAAATAAAAGATCTTGACATAGTAGAATTTAAAACAAAATAGAAAGTATATTTTACTTAATAGTAGTAACATATACAAAGATTTATAAAGATTTCAAATTAAGAATCCTTATGAAAGTATTAGATAGATATCAACAAATTGATAAATTGGGAACTGAAAGATATGCTGGAACAGAATTTACTTTGGGATCTCCCGAATATAAAGGCAAGAGTCACACTTGTAGTTATCTTTTGGCAAGAGAAATGATGCAAGATGCAGGGCAGATCATGGGTTTTGATTCATTAGAAAAAAGGGTTGAAAATAATTCTTCTTAATTTCTTACTTAAACCCTTTTCTTATTTTTCCAATAATTTCACAAAGATATTTTGCGCAAGCATTTTTTAAATCCAAAGGATGAACTTTTTTATCAACAAAATCTTTTTCTAATTTTTCAAAACTATCATATTCTAAATTTCCTCCAAATTTCTCTGAGCGCTCAATTAAAAACTTACTATACCTTGGAAAAATAATTAGCTTGACTATCCCCAAAATAGGATTTTCTTTAACAATTCCTTCAGGACAATGTGCTTTTTTTATTTTTGATTTTATTTCCTCATCTAAATCCTTAATTGAAATTAGACCAGACCTATCACTGGAAGACATTTTTCCCTTTTCTGGACCTTGCAAACTTGGGATTAATTCATGATGAATTAAAACAGGAGAGTCTTTCTTCAACTGATTTTTATACCCAATATCCTTTAAACTTTCTAAAGCAAGCATATGAATTTTCCTTTGTTCGATTCCCCCCAAAGCACAATCCACTTTTAAATACTTAAAATCTACAACTTGCATTAAAGGATAAATAACTTGAGAGATTTTTGCGTTTTGAGTATCTCTTGCAATAGTTTGCATGCTTCTCAATCCCCTGTTTAAAGTATTTTTCGTGGCAAGAGTAAAAACATCATCTATATAATTTAAATCTCTCTGCATTTCAGATCCTTTGACAAATTCTACTTTATTCAAGCCAAAAGCTCTAAAACCTTTTTCCCATTTCTTTACTTGTTCATTAATAAATTTCCAATCTCCTTTTTGATTCAAATAAGTGTGCCAATCAGCAAATAAAACTTTAACTTTAAACCCTGCATTTTGTAAATCTAAAAGCTTAGTCATACTCACAAGGTGTCCCAAATGAATATCTCCCGAAGTTTCATAACCGCAATAAATAACGGGTTTTTTCCCTTCTTTCAAAAACTTCTTCAATTCATCTTCGCCAATAATTTCAATTGTGTTTCTTTTAACCAATTCAAACTTATCCACCATATCACAATAAATATTATATATTTTATAAAAGTTTCAATTCGTGTTAATCCAACTTTTAATTGCAATTCTACTAGGAATTTCCTTTGGGACAATCACAGGCCTCTGACCTACACACACCACGACGAAATAGCTAATTCTTTATAATGGTAGACTTGAGGGCTACCGAATATAAAAATAAGAGAAACTTAAAATGTACATGGCAAAAAACAAAGACAAAATCTTTATCAACACTCAGATAAGGGAGAAAGGTAAAAAGATCAACA
>Ga0180009_10002649_pt1 | contig 20915 bp, 18 predicted proteins | sample OS_PC_MetaG_FD_123537 | JGI IMG/M metagenome (GOLD analysis project Ga0180009, IMG submission 123537) | Groundwater microbial communities from the Aspo Hard Rock Laboratory (HRL) deep subsurface site, Sweden - OS_PC_MetaG | ecosystem: Environmental > Aquatic > Deep subsurface > Groundwater...
CAAGCTGAAAAAGTACCTGGAGTTGGACGACGAGCAGAGCCGGCACATCCGCAAAAAAATCATCGAAGCCCCAGAGGGTCGCCGGGCCTTTTCCCTGCTGGCGGTGCCCGCCATCTCCTGGGACCAGCGCGCCCGCCTCGAGACCAACGCCTTCGAGCTGCCCGGGGTGCGTGTGCTCACCGAGTGGAAGCGACGCTATCCCTACGGCAACCTTTCGGCCCACGCCCTGGGCTACATCAACGAGGTGTCCCGGGCGGAGATCCGGCGGCTCGGAGGCTACCGCATCGGCGACAAGATCGGTCGGTTCGGCATCGAGCGGCAGTGGGAGTACTACCTGCGCGGCAAGCCGGGCTTCGAGCGGTTTATTGTAGACGTGCGGGGCCAACGCCAAAAAGACAAACGACTCCTGCGCCTGCTGGGGCCGCCTTCCCAGCGACACCAACGCCCCCGCACCGGCTCGAACCTGGTGCTGACCCTGGATCTGGACCTGCAGCGCATCGTGGAGAGCTCCCTGCGTTGGCACCCGGCCGGGGCGGCCGTGGTGGTGGAGGTCAACACCGGGCGGATCCTGGCCATGGCCTCCAAGCCCGCCTTCGACCCGGCCATGCTCTCGAGCCGGCTCTCCCGGGAGCAGGCCCGCCAGCTCTACGACAACCCATACCACCCGATGCTCGACAAGACCGTCATGGGCAGCTACTTCCCCGGCTCCACGTTCAAGGTGATCTCCGCCATCGCGGCCTTGGAAGAGCGCCTGGCCAACACCCAGGAATACATCTTCTGCAAGGGCTACCACGAGTACGGGCGCAAGTCGGCCTTCCGCTGCACCTCCACGCACGGCCCCATGCACTTTCACAACGCCATCGTGCGCAGCTGCAACATCTACTTTTATACCCTGGGCAAACGCGTGGGCATGAACCGGCTCTCCCGGTACGCCCGGGACTTCGGGCTGGGCACGCCCACCCGCCTGGGGCTCAACGGCGAGCGGGGCGGCTTCATCCCCACCAAGGCCTGGTACGCCAAGAACATGCCCGACGGCTTCCGCATCGGCCACACCTTGAACGCGTCGGTGGGCCAGGGCAACGTCACCGTCACCCCGCTGCAGCTGACCATGCTCTACGCAGCCATCGCCAACGGCGGCAAGCTCTACCTGCCCCAGATCGTCGAGCGCATGGAGACCTCCGGGGGCAAGACCCTGCGGCGATATCCCCCCGTGCTTCGGCGCCGGGTACAGGTGTCCGACCGGACCCTACGGCTGGTCAAGGCCGGGCTCCGGGGCGTGGTGGCCGAGCCTGGAGGCACTGCGCACGACGCCTGGGACGGACGCATCCCGGCGGCCGGAAAAACCGGCACCGCCCAGGTCATCAAGCGGGAGAAAAAGAGCCGGGACCCGCGGGACTGGTGGCGCTTCGAGGACCACGCCTGGTTCGCGGCCTACGCACCCTACGACAACCCGGAGATCGCGGTGGTGGTGCTCGTGGAGCACGGCGGCTCCGCCGGCAAGGTGGCCGCCCCCATCGCCCTGCGCATCATCCGCGACTACTTTGCCAAGGTTCGCCCCAAGTCCGGCGGCCCGCACCAGGGCCGAGGCCGCAGCTCCGGGGGGGTCCCCCGATGATCTTTCCCGGCCAGCCCATGGGCCAGCCCATGGGGAGGATGCGCTTCCAGCTGGACTGGACCATCTTCCTGCTCATCGGCGCCATCGCCGCGGTGGGGTTGCTCAACCTGTACTCGGCCTCCGGCGGCAGCCTCTCGGGGCGCTTCCTCCAGCAGATCTACTGGTTCATCCTGGGCACGTCGGCCTTCCTGGTGGTGGCCACAATCGACTACCGGCAGTACAACCACTACGGCTATTGGATCTACGCCGGCGGGCTGCTGCTGCTGTTTCTGACGCTGTTGGTGGGACGGAGGGTCAAGGGCTCCACCCGCTGGATCGGGTATGGCGCCCTGGGGGTGCAGCCCTCGGAGCTGATCAAGATCGTGGTGATCATCGGGCTGGCGAAGTATCTGCACCAGGACCCGCGCATCGAGGGCCGCGGCCTCAAGGACCTGGCGGGCCCCTTTGCCCTGGTCACCGCGCCGGTGGCGCTGATCCTGGCCCAGCCGGACCTGGGCACCTCCCTGCTGGTGATCCTGATCTTCTTTTCCCTGATGCTCATGACCAAGCTGAAGCTGCGCTCCTTTTTGCTGCTCATGTCCTCGATGGTGATCATCGCGCCCCTCACCTGGACCCTGCTGCTCAAGGACTACCAAAAGCGCCGGTTCCTCTCGTTCCTGGATCCCGAGGCCGACCCCACGGGCGCCGGCTATCACCTGAAGCAGAGCCTCATCGCCATCGGCTCGGGCGAGCTGACGGGCAAGGGGTTCCAGCAGGGCACTCAATCCCATTTGCGGTTTCTGCCCGAGAGCTGGACCGACTTCCCCTTCGCCGTGTGGGCCGAGGAGTGGGGATTCATCGGCTCGGTGGTGCTGCTGGGGCTCTACCTGTTTCTCATTGTGTGGGGCATCAACCTGGCCCGCACGGCCCGGGATCGCTTCGCCTCGGTGTTGAGCATGGGCGTGGCGGTGATGTTCTTTTGGCATGTGTTGATCAACATCGGCATGGTCTCGGGCCTGCTGCCCATCGTCGGGGTGACCCTGCCCCTGGTGAGCTACGGCGGCTCCTCGGTGCTCACCTTCATGATCGGCGCCGGCCTGCTCATGAACGTCTCCATCCGACGCTACAGCTACTGACGGCCCTGGGCTGTGGCACCCGGGGCGCGGCCCGCCTTTTCATCACTTTGTATTGGCGGGCACAATTTGATATAGTCCCCACACAACAACGATGGAAACTGAGGAGGAATACCCCATGAGCAACAACGATTCAGGCGCGGCCCAGGTGCTGCTGGCGTTTCTGACCGGGGCCGCCGTCGGCGCAGGCGTCGCCCTACTCACCGCGCCCCGCTCCGGGGCCGATACCCGCCAATGGATCACCGACTCCATGGCCACCCGGCGCGATGAAATCAGTCGCCTGCCGCCGGCCCTGCGCGCGGCCTACGACGCCGCCACCGAGGCCGCCAAAGCCGCCTATAAGGAGAACCTGGCCGCCGCCCTGGCCGCTGCCGGCGCCTCGGCCGGAGACGAGAAATAGCGTGAGCGAAGGCCTGCAAATCGCCCTCATCGTGCTGCTGGCGCTGTTCGTGGGAGCCTTGCTGCCACTGGCCATCTCAGCCTTCGGGCTGGTCAAGCAGGCCAAAAAGACCCTGGTCGTGCTCGAGGAGCGCAGCCTCTCCCTCACGGTAAAAGCCGACGCCGCCCTGGGCCGGGCGAATCAAATCGCCGACGCGGTTCAGAAAGAGCTGCCCTCCCTGCAGCGCGCCGCCCAGCGCGTGGACGAGCTGGGGGGGGCCCTGGACAAGCTCAACGAGACGGTCCGCAAGGTCCAGGCCGCCGGCAACATCGTCGGCCCCGCCATCGCCGCAGGCCTCAACGCCTACCGCTTGGTGAAAAAGGGCCAAAACGCCCAACCCGTGGACGGCTCCGACGACCTCCCCGAAGCCGTCGCCGACGCCATCCTCGCCGAGATCAAATCCCAAGCCGAAGCCAACGGCGACCTCCCCGCCCCCCCGAAAAAGACAAGCCTACCTGAGGCCTAAGACGGCTCAAGCTAGCTCAACATCGGCGCCAGCGCCCTCGGGCGACTCGTGGGGCCGATCCGTTTACGGCAGGGCGTAGGTGATGATGAGCGGTGGCCGGTCGTAGTCTCCCACCTGTCCCGCGTTGCCCAGGGCCACATAGAGGATCCCACCATCCGGGTCGAGGGTGGCGCCGATCACCTTGTGGCGGCCGCTGTCGTCGAAGGGGACCTCCCAGATCCCGTAGGCGTAGGGCTGCGCATCGAACACATTCTGGGCCGCGAGGATCTCCGCGACATCGAACAACCAGTAGTAGTTGTAAGAATCGTCCGCCCCGAAGGCACAGGGACCGCCACACAGGGTGCCGTCGTCCTGTACGGCCTTGTAGCCGATGCCGGTTTCGAGGCCTCCGCTCGAGCCGATGACCGCAAAGGTGCGGGTGCCCGGCACGAAGAATCCAAAGACGCCCCTGGACAGGATGTTCCACAGGGGCGAGGCCGGAGGGAACGGTCCGAGCTCTCCCTGGTCGGCCCACTCCACGGCGCGATCACTCAGGTGGGTCTCGTGGTAGGCGTAGTTCATGAACGCTGTGGTTGTGATCTGGGGATCGGTGCTCGCCGAACCCGTCAGCAGATCCGAGGGCGCAAAGGTCCACAGGGACGGCCCCACGCTGTAGCGCGACACGATGGAGTACACCGACGACCAGCCCGTGTAGAACTCCGCGCCGAAGTCGTCCTGCCAGCCCGCGGGGATGGGCCCCATGTAACCGGCGCTGTGGGCGGCGCCGCCGAGCTCGAAGTAGCCGTCCACGGCCCCGTCCAGGTCATTGGCGTCCGCTACCACCAGGGAGGTGTCCACATTGTCGGCGGGGGCGTCGTACCACTGCTCGGCGTTGACGATGAGCGCGCCATCCACCCACAACATCCCGGTGATCCGGTCCAGGCTCTCGGGATTGCCGCCCGTGTCCAGCAGGCTGACAAAGGGCTGCAGCGGCTCCCCGGTCTCCGGCAGGTCCGCCACGACGGTCTGCTGGCCAGCCGCGACGATGGGGTACTCGGCGATGGCGGCCTGCTGATCGTGCCCGGCGATGAACAGCGAGTGGTTCTCGGGATTGTACGCCAGCGTGCCGATGGCGTAGTTCACACTCGAGACCCCAAAGTCACCGTTGGTGAATCGAAACGCGCCTGAGAATTCGAGGTCATCGATGGTGATGAGCTCGGGATCCCCCGGATCGTTGTTGTTGTTGGCGCCGCCGCCCGTGTCGTCCCCGCAAGCGGTCGCGCCCAGCAGAAGAACGGTCAATAACGCAGATAGAGTGGCTCTCATGTCACTTCGCCTCAGCCTGTGTTTCCACAACTATCGAACAGGTATACTGCAGGGGTCAAGGCCCCTGACGGACCCCTGAAGGAGAGGGACATGCCAGCACGACTCCTCCGAACGATCTTGTGCCCCCTGCTGTTGCTGTTGCCGCTGCTGCTGCTGCCCGAGATGCCCTCGGCGGCCACGGCGGCGCCGCGCCACAACATCTGTCTGGACCTCGACGACTCCTTTGCCTTCGGCGTCTCGAGCTTCGGCGGCCTCCGGCAGTGGGCGCCCGACGCCCAGTCCGTGCACGGCGCGGATTTTCGCTTCCTGTACGTGTACATCCTGGCGGGGGGCATGGAGAACCCCGCCGACTTCCGGGACTGGTACATCCTGCCGTTCATCGACACCGCGCGGTCCATGGACGCCGTCCCGGTGTTGACCTTCTACCAACTCCTGGACCTGGGCCAGGACGCCGGCTACAGCGGCAGCGAGCCGGACGTCGTGGCCGACGCGCTGGCCGACAGCCGGGTGATGCAGACGTACTTCGAGCATTTCATCTGGCTGCTCGAGCTCAGCGACGAGGCGGGGCCGCCGGTGATCATCCACGTGGAGCCGGACTCCTGGGGATTCATGATGTGGGCCATGGGCGTGGAGGGGAACGACGATCCGACCACGGTCCCGGTGCAGGTGGGCGGCTCGGGTCACCCCGACGTGGCGGGATTCCCCGACCACGCCGGCGGGCTTGGACAGGCCCTGGTGGCCCTGCGGGATCAGTACGCCCCCGCGGTGCGACTCGGCTGGCACGCGTCCAACTTCCGGGTGGGCACGCGCCCCGAGGTGGTCACCCGGTTCTTCTCCCACATGGGCGACTGGGACGTGCTCATCGGTGAGCACCCGCACCTGGAAGCCGACGAGGCCACCTGGTGGGATCCCTGGGACGCCGCGGCCGTCGACCTCAACCTGACCTGGGCCGAGACCCTCACGGCGAGCGCCGGGCTGCCGCTGATCCTCTGGCAGGTCCCCCTCGGCACCATGGACTACCATCTCCTGCCCGATCCCCAGGACCAGACCATGCTACTGCGCTTCGCCGAGGCGGGCATCGCGGCGGTGCTGTTCGAACACCAGGCCTTTGCCGGCGAGACCGACCCGGATCAGATCCGCGCGTCCGGAGCGCTGGGCACCCCTCCCCCCGCCGGTCACCCCGCCGGCGCCACGGCCGCGGACATGCGCCAACGCGTGGCCGACTACTCCCTGTCGCCCCTGCCCTGGCCCGCCGACACCCTCTGCGCCAGCGGCATCGCCACGGTGGACGCCGGCCTGCCCCCCACCGTCGACGGCGGCCCCCCCCCGACCAACGACCCCGCCGACACCGGCTGCGGCTGCGCCTCCCCGGGCAACGCGTCGGGCCTCGGGCTCGGGCTCGGGCTCCTCATGCTGCTCGCGCTGCGACGACGTGGCCAGCGGCGGCAAGCGTTGTTGCACTCAGCAGCTCCTTGGCCATGTGAACCTGCCACGGCCCCCGAAAGAGACAGTGCCCGTGCGCAGGGAGGGAAACCCAGGCCTTCGGCGTAGTCTGACGGCCCTGGGGGCGGTCTTCTCTGGATTCTTGTCGATATAAGCTTTCCCCACGGCACGGGGCAGGCGACAGCTGCGCCGGTCGCGGGTCCGCAACGCCCCCGCGGGGCTCGCGGACGTCACCTGGCGTCAGCCTGTCATCGCAGGCGGATGAGCGATCGGACCTTTGTTCCAGGGGCCACCGGTGGTCGAGTCGATGCGCCGTGTGATATGCTTTGGGGAGCGCGACAATAGCTTATCCATAATTTCGGTGCGGAGTCGCAATATGTTGAGAGTTGGAATGGGACTGGGATGGTGCACCCTGGCGGTGGTGCTCGGGTCCGGATGTGCGCTGACGGCCCAGCAAAAGTGGGTGCCCAAGCCGGCGGTGCCCCTGGCTCAACGCACTCGCAGTGCGAAGTCGACGACGGTGGCGCGCTCCCTGGCGCGGTTGGTGGGGTTGCTCAATCGTCACGGGCGCCGGTTCGGGCGCTGCGGCCGGGACCACTGGTCCGGCGCCGTGGGCGCCGAGGGCGCCTTGCGGCTCAAGCGCTCGTACAAAGTGACCCGGGCCGAGGGCACGCTCCTTGGACGCGCGGCGCACCGCTGCGCTGTGCTTCGCATTCGACATCGTTTTGATCAGGTGACCGTCGAGGTCAACGGGCACGATCTGGGCCTGGTGGGCGTGTCGGTCAAGCGGGGCGTGGTGGTTGCCTATTGCCGTCGCCGGGAGTACGCGTGCGTCCGGGTCACCGAGCTCGGGGTGGGGACCGAGTCCAAGAAACGTTGGTCCATTCCGCAGGGCAAAAATCCCGCTGGGCTGCGCCGCACGGCCCTGGCGCTACATCGCGTCACGCGCCGGGTGCAGCGGGATCCGGCGTACGCCCGCCTACGATCTCCGGTGGTCTGGCGCGCCCTGCGTCGCCGGGGCAAGATCATGCGCGCCTTCGGCATCGCCCTCACGGTCGCCGGAATCGCCGGCACCGTAATCGGCGGGATCTATTCCGCCCGCTACTGGCCGACGGGGCCGTGTGATGGACCCCTCGATTCCGTTGGCTGCAATTTGGCCCGGGCCCTTTCGGCACTGGTTGTCGTACCCGGGCTGGTCGTCTTGGGAACCGGAGCGGTGTTGTGGTTCGGCGGACAGCTGGGCGTCGACCGGGCACGACAGATGGAGCTGGAGGCACCACCACCCCGGAGCCTCGCAGTCGTGCCTAGGGGCGTGCTCCAAGACACCGAGCGCCAGCATCGACGACACGGTCCTCCGTTGCGCACCGCACCACCTCCGGTGATCTCGCTGGGCTGGACGTTTCGGTTTTAGGATCTGCGGCGACGGGCGAGCCAGAACCCGAGCCCCAGCAGGACGAACACCGGCAGGCCGGGGGCGCCGGGGACATTGCCGCCGGTGCGGCAGTTGCAACCGGTGAGCACTACGGGCAGAGGCTCAGTGCCAGGGCCGGCGTCAGGCACGCCGGTGTTCACCGTGCCCGAGGCCGAGACGTCCACGTTCACCGATGGGGACGGGCAGGCCAGGGGCGAGGCGTCCGTCTGGGCCAGCCAGAAGGACTCGTGCAGCTCGCCGGTGGCGTCGGGGTTGATGTTGATGTCGAACGACAGGGTCGAGGCGTCTCCAGCGTTCACCGCGTCGAGCCGCAGGACCACTTCTTCGGACACCCAGCCCGCCGAGATCAGTTGGCTGGGTCCGCCCCCCGCGGCGATGGCGCGCAGCTCCAGCCCTCCGGCGGCCCAGCTCGCCGCGCCCACGTTCTCCACCTGTAGACGGATGGGGCCGGGCTCCCCCGGCACGAGCTGGTCGGGGTGAGAGAGGATGGAGAGCCGCGCGGCGTAGGCCGGCAGCGGGTCGCCGAGGACCTGGGGGAAGCCTTCGTCCACAAGCCCATCGCAGTTGTCGTCCAGGTCGTCGCACAGCTCGGGGCGCGCCGCCGCGGCGGGCTCACATACGAGCTGCGCCGACACGCACGTGTAGGTGCCCGGCCCGCAGAGACCCAGCTCTCCCGTCTGGCAGGGCGCCGACGACGTCATGGACTCGCAATCGGTCCAGCCACCCCAGGTGCATTGGCCGTCACAGGTCCGCGTCCACATGCCACACTCGCCGCAGGGCTCGCTTTGGGTGGCGCCGGGCTCGCACTCGCCCTGGCCCGCGCACGAAGACCAGGCGCCCCAGTTCCCGGCCCCGTCGCAGGTGCGGGTCTGGGTGCCGCAGGGATCGCAGGCCTGGCTCTCGGTGGCGCCGGCGGTGCACTCGGGGGGCGTGATGCAGGATCCCACCGCCGTCTCGATGCCGATGTCCATGCCGTAATAGAAGCGCAGGATGTCCTGGTAGACCCAGCCGGCGTCTGACAGACAATGGGCGCCGTTTTGCGACTTGCAGCCCCGGTTGTACAGGTTGCCCGGGTTCACCCAGCCCAGGGTCGTCTGCTCGACGTTGGCGCCGGACTGATTCCAGTTGTAGGTGACGTAGTGCTCGGTGTTGGAGTAGTCGTTGTCCGACCCCGTGGCCACGCAGCTCGAGGCCGACGGAATGGCGCCCGCAACGTAGAACGCACAGACGGTCACCCCAGAGTAGGTCAGCACCTGCCCCGCCGTCTCGTCCACGGCCTGGTAGTGTTGGGGGGACGGGTTGGCGCCGCAGGAATAGACCTGGTCACTGGTACCATCGTTGATGGAGCCCGAGAGATTGAGCTTGTAGTACAGGTAGCTGCGCGCCGCCACGGCCTGGGCCTTGAGGGCCTCGAGGCTCGCCCCGCCATTTTCGCACTGGACCACATGGGGCAGATAGTCGGTCTCCACGTCCACCTGGCCCACGCCGTTGACCGTGGCCGTACAGTACGCCGTCACCGCCGCCCGATGGGTCTGGGTGCGCGGCACGGAGGTGTCGGTGTCCTGACAGGCAACCAGGACCAGCGCGGTCCCCAGGACAAAAGCGCACTGCCAGGCTTGTTTTCTGGGCATGGAATCGGCTCCTTGTTCGGGCAGCACGATCATACCGTAGACATGACCTGGAGCCAACAACCGCGTGGGGCCCCCTAAAAGGGGCTCCCCGAAGCCATGCCAAAGCTGGTCCAAAGCTAGGCCAGGGCTTCGCCGCGGATCTTGTTGATGAGGATCTCGAGGGCGATGTCGAGGTTGCCGCGGTTGCCCTCGGGGATGATGAGGTCGGCATAGCGTTTGGAGGGCTCGACGAACTCCAGGTGCATGGGGCGCACGGTGTCATAGTACTGGTGGCGCACCGAATCAAAGTCCCGGCCGCGCTGATTGATGTCCCGCTTGAGCCGGCGCAGCACCCGGATGTCGGGATCGGTGTCCACGAAGATCTTGATGTCCATCAAGTGCCGGAGAGTCTTGTCCACGAAGATAAGAATGCCCTCGATGATCACCACGGGGTGGGGCTCGATGCGCACGGTCTCGGACTTGCGGCGGTGGGTGCGGAAATTGTACACCGGCTTGTCGATGCCCTGACCGGCCTTGAGCGCCTCTAAGTGGCTCAGCAGCAGCTCGTTGTCCAGCGAGTCGGGGTGATCGAAGTTCAGGACCGAGCGATCCTCGTAGCTCAGATCCGGCCGATCGCGATAGTAGGCGTCGTGCTCGATGACCGCCACCGAGCCCGTGGGCAGGGGCTCGGAGAGGCGCCGGGCGATGGTGGTCTTGCCCGCGCCCGTGCCGCCTGCGATGCCAATAATGATTGGAGATTTCATCGGAGGGCAAGATACGCCAGCCCGACCGCGCGGGCAACGCATTTTGGCCCCAAACCGGGGAGGGGCAGCCGCGGGGCTCACTCGGCGTAGACCTCCACCAGATCCACGAGGCTCAGCAGGGGGTGGGCCTGGACGCCAAAGGGACGCACCCGCTCCCGGGCGGACGCCAGCAGCTCCGTGAGGCGGGCGCCGGTTTCCGCGGCGAGGTGCTGGTGCTCTTCGTCCAGGCGGTCGTCTGCGTGCTGGAAGGCCAGACCCAGCTCCTCCCCGTAGAGCGCCAGGGCCGTCTGACTGTCGGCGTCGGCCCCGCCCAGGTGCCCGCCGATGGCGGCCGAGACCCGGAAGAGCGCCGCCGTTTTGCCCAGATGGATGCGCTCGAGCTCGGCCAGGGTTTTGATGCGCTCCTCGGCCTGGGCGATGTCCAGGCTCTGGCCGCCCACCAACCCGACATGGCCGCACAATACCGCCAGCTCCCGCACGGCCTCGAGCTGCCGACCGGTGTCGACGCCCGGGGTCGGCGTGGCCAGGCTCTCGAAGGCGAGGGTCAACAGCGCATCCCCCGCCAGAATGGCCGTGGGTTCGTCAAAGGCCACGTGCACCGTGGGCTTGCCCCGACGCTCGGTGTCGTCATCCATGGCCGGCAGGTCGTCGTGCACCAACGAGTAGGCGTGCACGAGCTCCACCGCGCAGGCCCCGGGGAGCGCCCGGTCGAGCGTGCCCCCCACCGCCTCGCAGGCAGCAATGACCGTCACCGGCCGCAGCCGCTTGCCTCCGCCGAGCACGGCGTGACGCATGGCCGCCCCCAGCCGGCCCATGCCGTCGGATCCCGAAGGCGGCAACAGCCTCTCGAGGGCCTCGTCCACCCGAACGCGGCAGCGCTCCATAAAAGGCGTCACTTGCATTGTGAATCACTCCTTGTCTTCGCCGAGGATGGCTCGGATCCGCTCGCACAACACGACCAGATCGATGGGCTTAACGAGATACTCGGCGCAGCCGCAGGCGTAGCCCTCCGCCAAGTCCTCGGGCGCCCCTCGGGCCGAGATGAAGACGACGGGGATTTCCTGGAAGTCGGGGTTCTTCTTGATGGCCCGGCACAGCTCAAAGCCGTCCATCCACGACATGACGACGTCGAGCAACACCAGGTCCGGTCGGTCCACCTGGAGCGACGAGATGAGTCGCAGCCCGTTGGCCACCACCTGCACCTGATACCCCTCGGCCTCGAGCACCTCCCGCAGCATCTCGCGGGTGTCACGGTCATCGTCTACGATGGTGATCCGCGGGGCCGTGGCCAGGAGTCCCGAGGTGGCGCGATCACCGGCCATCAGGCTTCCCACCATCCAGGGGCACCAGCTCGTCCCCGTCCTTGGTGGACAGCAGCAACTCCACGCGTTTTTCCGCCCGTCCCAGAATCCCCTCGGCCTCCCGCGCGAGCTTCACGCCGCGCTCGAACCGCTCAAGGGCCTCCTCCAAAGGAAGCTCCCCCTGCTCGAGACGCTCCACCACGGCGTCGAGCTCGGTGAGAAGGTCATCGAACCCCGGCTTCTTGTCGTCCGACTTTTTCGCAGTGCCCATGGGCCTCTCCAAACACCGTGACCGGCTTTTGCGATTTCGGGGTGGGAAGGGAGACGCGCGATTGACTAGATCTGGCAGCCCAACACGAGGCAGGTGATGTTGTCCGTACCGCCGGCACGGTTGCCCTGATCCACCAGCTCGGCCACACATCGCTCCAGGTCGTTGGCCGATCGCTGCACGATGTCCTGAAGTTGGGGATCGGTGACCATGCCCGACAGACCATCGGAGCACAGCAAAAAGACGTCCCCGTCCTCCACGCCCACCTGGTGGATGTCCACCTCGACGTTCTCACGCATGCCCAGAGCCCGGGTGATAACGTTCTTGTGAGGAAAATTCCGCTCTTCCTCTTCGGTCATATCGGGCTTGGCGTCCTTGTAGTCCTCAAGGAGCGAGTGATCACGGGTAAGCTGAGTGAGGCCACTGGCGCGGGACCGGTACACCCGGCTGTCGCCCACGTGGGCGATGTGCACCTTGTCGCCGGCCAGCAGGGTCGAGACGATGGTGGTCCCCATGCCCTTGTACCGGATGTCCGAAGCGGCGGCATGGAAGATCCGGTAGTTCGCCAGCTTCACGGAGCACACCAGGCGGTTCTCCATGTAGTTCAGGTGGCGCTCCATCTTGTAAGGCCAGGTGGCCTCCTCGTCTTTGGTGCGCTGGTAGAACTCGCTGATCGTCTCGGCGGACATCTTACTCGCCACCTCGCCGGACGCATGCCCGCCCATTCCATCGGCTACGATGAAGAGCTGCTCGTCCTCGATGATGGAGAAATAGTCTTCGTTGTGGGTACGCTTCATACCCACGTCCGTCTTGGCTGCGTATCGAATCTTCATGAGGGGCTACTGCCAGTTTTCGAGAGATTACACACCGTTTATTATGCAGAGCACTGGTAAAAGTCAACGTTGACGATACGATCCGCACAAATTTCGATACCCGCGGTCCGACGGGGCTTTCGCGCACCACGGTCTTTAGCCTCCCGGTTACCGTCTGCCGGCTTTTTTCTTGACCCCGATCACAACTGAACATAATATCAGTCTTCACCCACCCGGGGGAGCGCCCTACAAAGGGGCTGCGGCGTGTGACCGCCAAAAATGAGACAGCAATGAAGCATCTGCGGATCTTTGCCGCCCTCAACGTTTCGGTCCCCTGTGTGCGAAAGCTCGCAGAGCTCCAGCGCAAGTTGCGGAGCCAACAATCGCCGGCGCTCAAGATCGGGTGGGTGCCCCCGGCCAACCTGCACTTCACGCTGAAATACTACGGCAACCTCATGCCCGAGCAGGTGCAGGCCGTGGCCGACGCCGCACGCCGGGCCGCAAAGGGAGTGGCGCCCTTCGACGTGACCTCCGGGGCCCTCGGCGTGTTTCCGAGTGTCGAGAGCCCGCGCATCCTGTGGGCAGGCCTCTCGGCGGGGCTCGAGCCCATGACGGCGCTGCAGGCGCGTCTCGAGGAGTCGTCCGAGGGCCTGGGTTTCGAGCCCGACAGCCGCCCGTTCCATGGGCACCTGACCCTGGGGCGGGTTCGTGAGGGCAACGAAGGAATCGACGCCTGGCTGCAGTCGCACGCGGACGTGGGCTGCCCGGCCAGCACCATTCATGAAATCGTGATCTATGAAAGCCGTCTGCATCGAACCGGCGCCGAGTACGTCTCACACTACCGGGTGCCCCTCGATGGCGGGTAACGGCGCACCGTCGGCCCACGGGGCCGACAGAAAAGGAACGCCATCCATGAGCGCGAAAAAGACGCCCAAGGCGACCCCCGAAGAGAAGATCGGCCTAGAAAAGGAGCGTTCCCTGAACCTCGCCGTGTCGAACATCGAAAAGCAGTTCGGCAAAGGCTCCATCATGAAGCTCGGCAAGGGAGAGGTGCTCCTGGGCACAGAGGCCGCAATCTCCACGGGCGCACTGTCACTGGACATCGCCCTGGGAATCGGCGGCCTGCCCCGGGGCCGGGTGGTAGAGGTCTACGGTCCGGAGTCCTCAGGCAAAACGACGCTCGCCCTGTCCGTGTTGGCCCAGGCCCAGAAGATGGGGGGCATCTGCGCTTTCATCGACGCGGAGCACGCCTTGGACATCGGCTACGCACGCAAGCTCGGGGTGGACACCGACGATCTGCTGGTGTCCCAGCCGGACTACGGGGAACAGGCCCTGGAGATCGTCGACATGCTCGTGCGGTCCAACGCCGTAGACGTCATCGTCGTGGACTCGGTGGCCGCCCTCACCCCCAAGGCTGAGCTCGAAGGAGAGATGGGCGACACCCACGTAGGGCTCCAGGCCCGGCTCATGAGCCAGGCCTTGCGTAAGCTCACCGCCACCATCGCCAAGTCCCGGACCCTGGTGATCTTCATCAATCAGATCCGCATGAAGATCGGCGTGATGTTTGGCAGCCCCGAGACCACCACCGGTGGCAACGCGCTCAAGTTTTACTGCAGCGTGCGCCTGGACATCCGCCGCATCGGGGCCATCAAGACGGGGGAGGAGGTGACGGGCAACCGCACCCGGGTCAAGGTGGTGAAGAACAAGATGGCGCCCCCCTTCCGCCAGGTGGAGTTCGACATCATGTATGGCGAAGGCATCAGCCGCACGGGCGACCTGATCGACCTGGCGGTGGAAAACAAAATCGTCGACAAGTCCGGCGCATGGTATTCGTTCCAGGGTGAGCGCGTAGGCCAGGGTCGGGAGAACGCCAAGCTGTTTCTGGCCGAGCACGATGACATGGCCGACCAGATCCAGAAACTGATCCTACAGCACTTCGGGATCGGAGACACGCCGGAGGCCGAGGCGCCCGAGGCCCAGGAGCCGGAGGCGCCCGAGGCCGCGGCACGGGCCGAGACAACAGCCGAAGGCTGAGACGAGATCGACAGCGGGCGGTCAACGACGCCCCGAAGGGAGGACATCATGAGAGCTGCCATTATTCTGAGCCTAAGCGGGGTCCTGCTGCTGGCGGCTCCTGTGGACACGGCCCTGGCCGACGCCGCACACCAGCACTATCTGCGCGGCCTGCGGCTGCGGCGGGCCAAGCAGTACGAGCAGGCCGAGGCCCAGTTCCGCATGGCCCTCAAGAAGCGGCCCACCTACCTCGCCGCGCGCCTGGGCCTGGCACACACCCTGCGCCGCATGCGCCGGTGGAGCGCGGCCGTCGCCCAGTACAGCATCGTCGTCAGAGGCTCTCCCAAGGACGCCAACTCCTGGCACATGAAAGGCCTCTGCCACTACCGGCTCAAGCAGTGGAACCAGGCCATTGACAGCCTCAAAAAAGCGTCCTTTCTCGATCGCAAGGACGCCAGCATCTACAAGGCCCTCGCCATTGCGCACCGCAAGCGCAAGCAGATGCACCAGGCAGCCAAAGCCATGGGACAGGCGGCCCGGATCCAGAAAAACAGCGCGGAGCTATGGTCGCTCTACGGCGTGTATCTGTCCCTGGTGCGCAAGCACAGGCAGGCCATCGCCGCCCACGTCAAAGCTCTGCGGCTGTCCCCGGATACCGCCCAGTTCTGCTTCAACGCCGCCGTGTCCTACCGGCGGGACGGCAAGCGGAGAAAAGCCCTCACGCTGTACTTGAAGGCCATCCGGCTCCAGCCGCGCATGGCGCCGGCCTACTTCGACCTCGGCGTGCTCTACCAGGCCAAGGGCAGCAAAGCCGAAGCCATCAAAGCGTTCCTGGCCTACCTACGCCTGGCCGGTCACCGCCTCAGCGACAACGAGAAAAAATCCGTCCAGGGCAGGATCAATCGGCTCCAGCGATGAGGCTGCCCCCGCTGCTTTTGTGCGGCCTGCTGGCGGCTGGGTGCAGCCGCACGGAGCAACCGCCCACCCAGAGCTGCGCCTCCTTGATGAAAGAGGCCGACGCAGTTTCGCAGCGCCTGTTGAAAGATCGAACCGTACGGGAGGTCAGCCGCGCCGAGCTGGAACGGCTCGATCACCTCTGGGCGGCCGCGGCCCAGGGTTGCGGCAAGGGGCCTGAGGCGCTGCGGGCCCGGATCCGACGGGCCCGACGGCGGGAGGAAATCGCCCGGGCCAGCCGCGCCCCGGAGGACATCCGCACGGCCTTGCTGTCCTACGCCGAAATCAGTCGTCTGCACCCCAAGGCGCCCGAGGCCGCCTGGGGACTGTGGCGACGGGCCTCACTCGCCCTGGAGTTCGACCAGCCCCGGGCCGGCTTTGCCCTGCTCACCCGGCTGGTGAAAAGTCATCCCAAAACGCCCCACGGGCGGCGAGCGGCCGCGGCCCTGGCCACGCTGGGCCACATCAAGCCCCACGACCCCACCGCCGGTGGCCAACGTGCCCGGCCGCGACCCCCCTCCCATCCCACCATCGTGGGCCGGGCTGTGGATCCCGATCGGCTTGGCATCCGCTTCCCGGCAACCGGCCGGCCCCGGCGTCTGCTGCGGGTCCGGCGCTGGTCCACGCCGGCTTTCTCCCGGGTGGTGACCTACTTTGCCCATCCGGTTCGTTACCTGCACGGGGTGCTGCCCGCCGCCGGCGCCAGCCCCGCGCGACTCTACATCGACTATCCCGGGGCCCAGCTCGGACGACGGGTGCCCCGGGCCGACGCCGTGAAAGGTCACCTGGTGCACGGCCTGCGGGTGGCCAACCGTCCCCCGAGCTCCGTGCGACAGGTGCTGGAGCTGTCGGGTCCCCTGCACTACCAGATCTACCCCCTACGCCACCCCTACCGCGTGGTCATCGATCTTTGGAAGCCGGGCCAGAAGCTCGCCCGGCCCCAGGGCCGGCCCCAGGTGCGCGTGGTCGCCCTGGACCCCGGACACGGCGGCACTGAGAACGGCGCGGTGGGTCCCACGGGCCTCAAGGAAAAGGACGTCACCCTTGCCATCGCCCGTTACGCGGCGGAGACGCTCAAAAAGGGCGGCATCAAGCCGGTGCTGACCCGGGACACGGACAGGACCGTCTCCTTGGAGGAGCGCTCGGCCGTTGGGCTGGCGGTGGGCGCTGATCTTTTTGTCTCCATCCACGCCAACGCCGACCCCAAGGGCAAACAGCAGGGCGTGGAGTCATACTACCTGGACGTGGGCGCTGACGAGTACGCCGCCCGCCTGGCCGCCCGGGAGAACCGCGCCGCAGGCCGCGCCATCGGCGCCTACCGACTGGTGCTCGCCGACCTCACTACCCGGGCCAACACCGCCCTGTCCCGGCAGCTGGCCCGGGCCATCCAACGGGACCTGCACGCCGCGGCGCGCATTGGCCGCCCCCGTCTCCCGAACCGCGGGGTGCGAAAGGCCATCTTTTATGTCCTGCTGACTGCGCGGGTCCCGGGGGTGCTCACCGAGGTCTCCTTCATCTCCCATCCCCGGGGCGAAGCCTCCCTGCGCCAACCCGAGACCCTCAAGCGCCTTGGCGAATCCATCGCCCGTGGTATCCTTCGGTACGCAGCGAAGAGATAGCCGAGGAGACAAAAAGCCATGCGACCTACTTCCGTAGTCGTCGGACTGCTTCTGCTGGGATGTGCCGGTTGCCCTCCGAGAAAAGACCCCGTGCAGCCCCGCCGCCAGGCCAACGACAACACCAACGAACGGCCCTTTGTCGCGCCGAGGGGCCAGGGCGCCGCCGTGGAAGCTGACCTCCGTGCGGGCAAAGGACTCGTGCGCAGCGGGCAGTGGCGGGCCGCGCTGAAGTCCTTCCAGGCCGTGGCCCGAACATACCCGAAAGACTCGCGGCCCCTGTATTACATGGGGGTGTGCCTGATCAACCTCAAGCAGACCCGGGCCGCCATCACCGCGTATCGCCGGGCCGTAAAACAAAAACCGCACTTCTTCGAGCTGTGGAACAACCTGGGCACCGCCCTGCTCGTGGCGGGCAAGGCCAAAAAGGCCGTGCGTCCCCTGGAGCACGCGGTGCGGCTGCAGCCCAAAGACTACTCGGGTTGGCTGAACCTGGGGCTGGCCTACGATGAGTCAGGCCTGCTTCCCAAGGCGGCCCGGGCCCTGGAGCGGGCCACGGAGCTCAGACCATCAAACGCCGACACCCATCTGGCCCTGGCGGACGTGCTCCGCAAGCTCGGCCGTCACACCGCGGCCCTGGGGCGCTACGAAAAAACCATTGAGCGCCGCCCCTCCGACGTCTATGCCCACCTGGGCGCCGTCATGATGCTCACCCGTTTGAACCGGGAGGCCGACGCCATGGCGCGACTGGCCGCGGCGGCAAAGCTCAAGCCGACCTCCGCGCGCATCCACGCGGTGCGAGGCATGGTCTTGATGCACTTCAAGCGGTACGCCAAGGCCGAGGCCGCCTTCCGGGACGCGGCGAAGCAGAAGCCCGGCAGCGCGGGGTTCGTGCTCATGATCGGCCGGGTGCAGCTCATTCGAAAGCACTACCGCAAAGCCATGATCACCTTCCGACGCGCCGCAATCCTCGGCAAGGGCCGGCTGCGTTCCATCGACTTTTACCTTGCCGAGGCCCACCGCAAACAGGGGCAATGCCGCCGGGCCATGCCGCTGTACAAAAAATTCGTCGATGCGGTGAAGCGAGGCAAGCTGGTCACACAGGCCGCCGCCCACCTCAAGCGCTGCCGGAGGTAAGGGCCCGCGCCGCGGACCCTATTTTTCGGGCTTGTCCGACGCCGGCCGCTGTAGCCACGCCAACACCCTCTCCGCCAGGGGCGCAAAGTCCTCGTTGTAGTTGTGACCCACGCCGGGCATGATCCAGAGGCGGGCCTCGACGCCACGGCGCCGCCAGAGGCGCACCGCGCGCCGCGCCTTGGAACCGCATCCCGAGTACTGTCCGCACAGGTACGCCACGCGTTTCAGACCCCGCTTTTTCAGCGTTCTAATCTGCCCGGGCGAGACCCCGGCGCCCCCCTCGACAAAGATTGCCCGGGTAAAGCGTAGCCGGCTGCCCAGCATCACCCGGGGGCCCAGGATCCCCCCGAGGGAGAATCCGATGAGCAACGCGTCCTGTTCCCGCACCAGGGAAACAAAGCGCCTTTTCAGCACGTCGAGGGCGGCGTGCAGCTCCCGGGTGACAAACGTCGAGCCCGCATAGGTCCAGCGATCCAGCCTGCGATCCACCCCCGGCCGACGCCGGCCCCGCGGGCACAGGAGCCAGCCCAACCGGCGCGCCGGCAACCACCACTCGCACTCCCACTCCGGCCGGTCGAAGTTGCCGTGCAGGATCACCACCACGGGCCAGGGGGAGCGCCCCGCACCCTGGGGCGCCACGAAGACCGCCGGACGATATTTCGCCAGCTTCAGATTCACGAGCCCCCGGGGCAGCACCGGCGCCACCACGCGCGGCGGCGGACGCCGGCGAGGACGGGGCGGCGAGGGCAACGCGCGCCGACGCGGGATCGCACCATCAACCTTTCGTGGAGAGTCCCCACCCCCTGGTCTCGGAGCTTCCCCCTTGGCGCAGCCGGCCAAAGTCAGGAACCCGCTGATCAGGCCGCAGCAGAGGTGGGACGATGGGGGTCGCATGGCGTCGGGGGGAGTGGAGTGAGGCGGGAAAGGATCAGGACTTCTCGTCGTCCTTGGACTTCTTGTCGTCCTTGGACTTCTTGTCGTCCTTGGACTTCTTGTCGTCTTTGGACTTCTCGTCGTCCTTGGGCTGCTTGTCGTCCTTGGAGTCCGGGTCAGATTCCGGAGCGGCGCCGCCGTCCCCACCACCGTGGTCGCCTCCATCCTGGGCGGCCTCGTCCCGCAGGAGCCACTTGGCGCCCAGGCGAGCCAGCACGAAGCAGGCGATGCCCAGGGCGACGATCATCACAAAGCCCCAGATTCGTCCGGTGGCGCCCTCGAACCAGCCCTTTGGGGTCTCATGCAGGGCCCCATTCTTCACGTAGAACTTGACCCCCACGGCCAGGTGTTTGATGGGCGCGCCCAGGTCGGTCAGCCGCAACACCGCGGTGATGATTCCGACAATGGCCGCGCCCGCCATCATGCCTGACGCAATGAGCGTGCCCTGCTCCGATCTCGCCTTCTTCTCGGCCTCCGAAGCCCCCGTTTGGGAAACCACCCACGCCGTGAAGGCGCCGCCGAGCACAGCCAGGTTGATGGACAGGGGCAGGTACATGCCCAGGGCAAAGGCCAGCATGGGCACCCCGGCCATGTAGAGCAAAACCGCCACCACCGCGCCGAGGCCGTACAGCAGCCAGGGTTGGTTGGCCGCATCGGTCATCAGGCCCTTGGACACGGCCGCCAGCATGTTCGCCTGGGGCGCGGGAAGCATCTCCTGGTTGGAGAAGTCATAGGCCTTGGACATCACCGGGATGACAAAGGCCACCACCGCGGCGGCGAGCAGCACGCCCACAAACTTCCACACCTGCTGGTTGCGCGGCGTGGAGCCGATCCAGTAGCCGATCTTGAAGTCGGTGATGAGCGCCCCGGAGGTGGACAGGGCCGTGCACACCGCCGTGCCGATAATCAGCGCGATGGACATGCCCGCATCGCCCTTCAAGCCCACCACGATCATCGCGCCGATGGCCATCACCACGGTGATGAGGGTCATGCCGGACACCGGGTTCACGCCCACGATGGCGATGGCCTGGGCGGCCACCGGGGTGAACAGGAAGGACAGGATCCAGCCCACGACCATGCCCACGACCCCGAAGGTGAGGCTCTCGGTAGTGGAGTAGGTGGCCGACGAGACGATGAAGAAGAGCACGCCCATGGCCAGCGTGGAGCCGCCCTGAATGAGCAGCACGTTCCGGGGATTCATGTCCTCCTGGGTGCGCTCGGCCTTGGCTTCGTCGCGGCCCGCCTTGGTGAAGCCCTTGAATCCCAGGGACAGGGAGCCGACCACGATCTTGCCCAGGCGGATGATGCCGATGAGGCCGGAGATGGCGATGGCGCCGATGCCGATGGGCTTGACGAAGGCAGCAAAGATGCCGCTCGAGGTCGAAATATGGGTCCGCTTCAGGTCGAAACCCAGGCCGGAAAGTAGAGACTGCACGCCGGTGAAAAACGATCCCGACTCGGGGTCCTTCGCCGCCTGGGCATCCAGCGCCGTTTGCCCCGCCACCGTTGCGCCGTGGGCCGAGTGCTCCACCCCGCCCATCAGCGTGGAGAAGTCCGGGATGTGATAGAGCTTGCCCGCGTAAAAGAACTCGCCGATGTAGCTGCCGAAAAAGTGAATCAGGGGCACCAGCACCAGGAAGGCCAGCACGCTGCCCGAGGCGATGATGGACGCGTAGCGCATGCCGATGATGTAGC
>Ga0180009_10002650_pt1 | contig 20910 bp, 19 predicted proteins | sample OS_PC_MetaG_FD_123537 | JGI IMG/M metagenome (GOLD analysis project Ga0180009, IMG submission 123537) | Groundwater microbial communities from the Aspo Hard Rock Laboratory (HRL) deep subsurface site, Sweden - OS_PC_MetaG | ecosystem: Environmental > Aquatic > Deep subsurface > Groundwater...
TCACTTCCCGGGATCGACGAAAAGACGCGCACGGAACTCGAAGCCGCCGCATTCCGCCGTCTTGTCGCACATCTACGCCAGCGCACGGACGTGCAGAACATCGATCTCATGAACCTGTCAGGATTCTGCCGCAACTGCTTGTCACGCTGGTATCAGGAGGCGGCCGCCGAAAAGGGCATCGAACTCAGCAAGGAAGGCTCTCGCGAGATCATCTACGGAGAGCCCTATGACGAATGGCTGGCGAAGCATCAAACCGAGGCCGATGGCGCAAAACTGGCCAGTTTTGAAGTCAACCGCCCGAAGGATCACTGATCTATGTCGCTTTGCTGCCGGATTTTCTCGTATACGGCGTCGAAACACAGGTGATAACTCGGTGGAAATTCCAATTCGTCCCTGTACCTTAGGTTACCGACCTACGTATATCTTGTCTCAGTGATTGGCGGTTCCTAAACGGTTAGTGGTGCCGCCATGGTCATGCTCGTAGCCATTGAACTGGACGGTTCCACGCGATTTGCCGGCTCGGCTGAGTATCGCCGCCTGCCGGGACGCCGTCCCGCATTTGTTCGACCTTCGGACACATTTCCGATTTGCGGCGTTGCAGCAACAATGTCGACTCGCGTGGCCCGCTCAACCGTTGTGCTATGGATGAAACTTGCCGGCAAGGCTCGGAAATGACTTAGGATTAAGTCTATCTCACCGGAATTCGAAAGCAGATAAATGACCCTCATGACCTTCCCGCTGACGGCGGCCCGATCGATCGTCGCCAACAAGACCGAGGCCGAACTCGTCGAGATCGCGATACGGCGCAACGAGGGCGTGCTCACCGCCAGCGGGGCTTTCGCAGCCGAGACGGGCCAGCACACCGGACGATCGCCGAACGACAAGTATATCGTCGTCGATGGCGAGACCGAGGGCGCGATCTGGTGGGACAACGCCAAGCGTATGAGCCGCGAGCAGTTCGACCAGCTGTTCCAGGATATGTGCGCGTTCGCCGCCGATAAGGAACTTTTCGTCCAGGACCTGTTCGCCGGAGCGGATGCCGACTATCGCCTGCCGACACGAATCGTGACCGAACTCGCCTGGCACTCGCTGTTCATCCTGCACATGCTGCGCCGCCCGAAAGCCGTTGAACTCTCCGGCTTCCAGCCGCAGTTCACCGTCGTCAACCTGCCAAGCTTCCGGGCCGCGCCCGAATACCACGGCACCAGTTCCGAGACGGTCATTGCCTGCGACCTGTCGCGCCGCATCGTTCTGATCGGCGGCACGTCGTACGCCGGCGAGACCAAAAAGAGCGTCTTCTCGTTCCTCAACTATCTCCTGCCGGCACAGGGCATCATGCCGATGCACTGCTCGGCCAACGTTGGAGACGACGGCGACAGCGCGGTGTTTTTCGGCTTGTCGGGCACCGGCAAGACCACCCTTTCGGCGGAACCCTCGCGCACCCTGCTTGGGGATGACGAACACGGCTGGTCGCCGGACGGCATCTTCAACTTCGAGGGCGGCTGCTATGCGAAGACGATCCGGCTGTCGAAAGAAGCCGAGCCGGAAATCTACGCAGCTTCCAACCGGTTCGCGACGGTTCTCGAAAACGTCGTGCTGCGCGATGACCGAACGCCGGATTTCGACGACGGAAGCCTGACGGAGAATGCGCGATCGGCCTATCCACTCGAAGCGATCGCCAACGCCAGCCCGACGGGCACCGCGGGGCACCCCAGGAACATCGTTATGCTGACGGCGGACGCATTCGGCGTGATGCCGCCGATTGCGAAGCTGACTCCGGCGCAGGCGATGTACCATTTCCTGTCCGGTTACACCGCAAAGGTTGCCGGCACCGAGAAGGGCATGGGCAAGGAACCGCAGGCGACGTTCTCGACCTGCTTTGGCGCTCCCTTCATGCCGCGCCACCCCTCCGTCTACGGTAACCTCCTGCGCAAGCTGATCGCGGCACACGGCGTCGACTGCTGGCTCGTCAATACGGGCTGGACGGGCGGCAAGTACGGCGTCGGCAGCCGCATGCCGATCAAGGCGACGCGGGCACTTCTCAACGCCGCCCTGTCGGGGGCCCTGGCCAATGCCGAGATGCGCACCGACGAGAAGTTCGGCTTCCAGGTTCCGCTCGCGCTCGAAGGTGTCGACCCACGGATCCTCAATCCGCGCCAGACCTGGTCGGATACCGCCGAATACGACGAAATGGCGCAAAAGCTGGCGGGAATGTTCGTTGCGAACTTCGAAAAATTCGCCGGGCACGTCGATGCCGAGGTCCTCAGCGCCGCGCCGCTGTCGGCCCACAGGGCGGCGGCCGAATAAAATCCGTAGACCTTGAAGCAACGTTGCCGCCGGATCGACTGGTCCGGCGGCTTTCATTTTGCCCGTGCTTTCAGTGCACCCCCGGAATGATTTTCTTGCGGATCATTCGCAAGGCCGAAGGGCATGCTCCGGCGACGGAGCCCTATCGAGCGGGCCGCGTTTAGCGGGCTTCGATCGCTGTTTCATGCTGTGCCGGCAATCCCTATTGCACATGGAACCATGCATCCATCGAGGCGTTCGACCTGCAATCGCGCGCTCAAAGGCACGCGAAAACAACAGCTAATGGAGTATTGAAAATGCTGAAGCACCTGAGTCTCCTGGCCGTCGTTGCCGCCGTAGCTGCTGGTCCGATGATTGCTACAAGCGCGACGGCGCAAGAAAAAAAGTCGACCGAGGCTAAAGATACGTTGGCCGGGTACCCGGCTCTGCCGACCAAACTCGACGCGCTGCTCGAGATGCGTGAGACGTGGGGCGATGAACCGTCGAAGCCGTCGAGCGCGTCTGCGTCGAACTCAGCGGCATCCGACTCGTCGGCATCCAAAAAGAAGTAGCCACATGGTGTGGCCCGCTGTTTGGCCTGTCTTGCTGGATTGGCCTAATTGACTGGCGAGACAGGCGCTACACCGCGCCGACGACGTCGTCCTTCGTCATCAGCGAAAAGAACGGCACGCCAGCTTTTCTGAAGGTGGCTCCGGCGCCTTCCTGCCGGTCGAGGACGGTGACAACGGCAACGACTTCGCCACCTTCGGCGCGCACGACATCGACGGCCTTGAGGGCCGAACCTCCGGTGGTCGTCACGTCTTCCAGAATGACGACGCGGCGCTGTTCCATGGTCTCGTCGTTGGCAAGCCCCTCGATCAGCGACCGGGTGCCGTGATCCTTCGCCTGCTTGCGCACGAAGAACGCGGAAACAGGCTCGCCCTTGGCGGCGCTGACGGCAGCGACCGCGGTCGCTAGCGGCACGGCCCCCATCTCGAGGCCGCCGACGAGGCTTACCTGCATCGGTTCGATCCTGTCGAGGATCAGCAGACCGATGAGGAACGCGCCGCGGGCATCCAGCATCGTCGGCTTCATGTTGAAGTAGTAAGTCGACGTCTTGCCCGAGGCGAGGCGCAGTTCCGAACCCGTTACATACGATAACGACGTGACGATCCCGATAAGCTCGTCGCGGGCCTGTCGGGGTGTCGGGAAGGGCGGCAGCGGCATGTTCTCGTCCCTTGCAATGTGTGGACCGTCGTGTGGACAGTGTTTGGCAGGCGTTTCGCTGCTTGCAAACCTTCTGTCAAGCCCGGCGCCTTATTCCGCGCCCGCGAATCAGTCAGCCTTGCAGCAAAGCAAGTCAAATCGCACCAAAGGGGGCGACGTATGGCAGAGCGCGCGGCACGCGGGCAGGGCGCGGGGGAAAGCAGCGGCGGGGCGACACCTCAGCGGCGGGCGAAGGCTGCTGCAAAGAACGGCGGCTCCACAAAGCTGCCAAAAAAGTCATCGGGCTCAACCAAGTTTGCCAAGAAGACCATCGCGCTCGTCTACGATTTCGACGGGACGCTGTCGCCGCGGCCGATGCAGGAATACGCATTCCTGCCGCAGATCGGCATCGATCCGGCGCAGTTCTGGGCGGAGTCGAACCGGGTTGCGAAGGAGCACAAGGCCGATCCGCTGATCACCTACATGCACCTGCTCTACAAAAAGGCGAAGGAAGCCGGAGTGCGGATCGACCGGGAGGATCTCGTAGCGCAGGGGCGCGACGTGGAACTGTTCCCCGGCGTCATGGAATGGTTCGACGCCATCGAGGACTACACCAGGATCCGCGCGGAAAGCCATGGCATCGCACTGCGCCATTACCTCATCTCATCGGGACTGACCGAGATCGTGGAAGGCACGCCGATCTACCACCGTTTCCATAACGTGTTTGCTTCCGAATACTGGTTCGACGCTTACGACATGCCCTATCCGAAGCGGGTGATCACGGACACGGGCAAGACGCAGTACCTGTTCCGCATCAACAAGGGCGTCGAGGATCTCGGCGAAACGATCAACGAGCACATGTCGGAAGCCGAACGCCCGATCCCGTTCTCCAACATGATCTATTTCGGCGATGGCGATACCGACGTGCCATCGATGGCGGTGACGCGCAAGAACGGCGGGCATGCGATCGCGGTCCATCCGCCGGGGAAGGGGCGCAAGAAGTGCGTCGACCTGTTCCATGCGGGACGCATCGATTTCTTTGCGCCCGCCGATTACAGGCGCGGCTCGGACCTGTTCAACCGGACCTGCCTCCTGATCGACCGCATTCTCGCAGACATCCGCGTCGCGGAGGAAAGGTGGAAAGTCGCGAAAAGCGCGAAGGCGTAGCAATGGCGAGGGCCAGGATCGAACAGGTTTGACGTTTTTCACGCCTCAACTATTTCGGAAATAAACGCCAGGGAGCAAAGCGTTCGCGCGGATTCTTTCTTTATCTCTTTTTCGGAAAAAGACCCCTGTCCAATTCTCACCGCAATTTTTCGTGAATAAGTCAACAGTCTGTATTCGTTGGTGATTCGCGGAAACTGAAATTGGGGGTTGCCGGAATGGGGGCGCCAATGAAAAATTCAAAGTCTCACATCGAGGAAATGCACGCGAAGCTCGCCGACGTTTCCAATAAGGAAAGCCTGCTGATTGCGGCTCTCGGAGAAGCGTTGAGCCTGGCCGACAAAAAGCTCCTCGACGACGTGCGCAACCTGACCATCGAGCACGAAACGCGCCGCGGTCTCATACTCTGCGAGCTGCAGAACCTTGCAGCCCGCATCGGCGCATTCCCGATGTCGGAAGAACGCGAGGACAGCATCGGCGCACAGGGCCATCTCGACCTGCCCTACTATGAGACCGGCGAGGCTCCGCACGATCCCGATGAGGAGGCGTGCCGAATCGATATGACAGCCATGGAAGCACCGCGCGGCGGCGACTGGCGGCAGGCTGCCATGAACATTCGGGACGAACTCGGCTTCCACCTCAACGGGCGGAAAGCTACGGCTGGGTGAGCCCGCCCGGGAGCCACTGCCAAGTGTTGTGGCCGGGCTCCCAAAGCAAGCGGTTCTACCAGCCGCTCTGGACGATCAGCCGCGAACGGCCGTTACCCGACTGCTTGCCGTCGTAGTTCAGGTTGCGGCCGAACTGGTAAACGCCCAGCGAATTGTTCTTGCCGCTCTGTTCGATCGTTGCCGAGTTGCCGCGACCTTTCTGGCCGACCAGCAGGGTGTTGCCGGAGCCGGACTGCCTGAGGGCAGCGCCGTTGCGCGACCCGGTTTGCGAGACGGCGGCGGAGTTGCCGGATTTGGTCTTGCTGGTCTTGCGCGCGTAATTGCTCTGGGCCTGATACAGCTTGTAGAGTTCGCGCGCCGAGCCTTTGAGACGGCTAGCCTGCTGCTTGGACTCCACGCGCAAGACAACCTCGCCAGCTTGAACAGGGGGAGAGCCTGCGGTTACGGCACCCGCCAGGGCGAGAGCGCATAACGCGATACTGAGTTTCCAGGACTTCGACATTTCTCTTTTCTCCTCCAAAGACCGTTGCCGGTGCGGGGCGTCGTTCAACAGGCGTTCATTGGCACGCTGGAACCTGCCGGCCAGGGCGATGAAGCGATGCAGCAGTGCCCTGGTCTCTCATCCTTTCGAGTGGCCCACGTCAATCGGCGCGGGCCGCGGTCCCGATCATGAGTGCTGGCTGCACACATAGGTTCTGCCGCCGGCGCGGACTTTCAGCTTGGCGGAATAGCCGCCGCCGACCGATACCTGGCCGAGTTCTTCGGTCTGGCCACCCGACGCGCTGAAATCGCCGCTTTGGACGATGTCGGAGGAGCCGCCCGAACCGGTACTCGACACGACGAACTCATAGGTGCCGGAGACAGGCGAACTTGCGCGGGCAAGCCCGGTGAGTTCGGTCATGCCGCCGCTGCGGGAAACCTGGATCGAGCAGCTTATGGCGCCGTCCGCGCTCGCGGGTATCGATGCGCCGACGCATGAGGCGGCGGCTGCGATCGCGATGACGTGTTTGAGATAGTTCGACATGCGGGCCTCCTGTGGGGCACTGCAGAATTTTCAACGAGGACCAACGTCTGTTTCCTGCTCCACGCCGGGGAACCCGATGGGGCTCTCCGGCATATGGAGCGATTGAAACGATCAGTCCTGTACGATGACGGCAACGTTTCCTGCACCAACCTGGCGGCTCGTTGCAGTATTGTTGCGACCGGCCTGAATGACGCCGACGGCATTGCCGCGGCCATCCTGCGAGGTCACCACCGTATGACCGCGACCGAACTGGGCGATCCCGACGATGTTGCCGGCGCCGCGCTGAGAGGCGTTAGCGGCATTGCGTGCACCGCGCTGGCCGATGACGGCGATGTTGCTGCGACCGCGCTGGTTGGAGATTGCGCTGTTGCTGCGCCCGGCCTGGTAAACCGTGAGACGGTTGCGACTGCCGCTCTGCGCACCACCGACGCCGTTGCCGATGCCGTACTGTTCGATGCTCACTCTCGATCCGCCGGCGAATGCCTGCGTCATGCCAACGCCCATTGCCAGAACGACCACGCCGGCTTTCAGAACTTTTCCCATCATCATTTTCCGTCTCCTTGATCTCTGCCTCGACCATCGAGGGTTGATCAGGTTTAGACGGCTGCCAATGAACCGGTTCTGAATGTCAGCGTTAGCCGCCGTTCAGAATTGGGAAACGGCGCGCGAATGAAATCCGACAGCGCACTTCGGGACCACGCCGGTGCGGCGCGGCATCGCCGAACTGGTGGCAACGATCCTTTCGGTGCGTCAGCTTATCGACATGAGCGCGAAACCGTCGGGTCGCCCCAGACGGTTGTGGGCAAGCAAAATTCCGATTACATACAAACATTCGACTATTTCGATTGTTTCCCCTTCGAAGAGCAGGCACCGGTATGCAGAGTGGCGCGGAATAGGGAAAATCCATGAGGGTCGTCAAGCGTTTCGGTTTGGACAACCTGCAGTCCGGGCTCGCTGTTGCGGTCGCACTCGTTATCGGAAGCATGGCAATCGCCGGCAGTGCGCAAGCCCAATCGGGCGAAGCGGCCGGGAAAGAGCACGATCGGCTGGTCGGCCGCGGCGTCGAAGTGTTCCAGCGCTGCTCGGCATGCCACCGCATCGGCGTCGAGGCGGAAAATCGCATCGGCCCGCAGCTCAACAATCTCATCGGTCGAAAGGCCGGCACGGTCAAAGGCGCGCGCTATTCTCCGGCGATGGTCAGGGCGGGAGCGGAGGGGCTGGTTTGGACACCCGAAACCATCGACGCCTTCGTTGCGGATCCAAAAGGGTTCATCGAGGGAACGACTATGGGATTGCGCGGCGTGGACGACGCCGACGACCGCAAGGCCCTCATCGCCTACCTCGCATCATTCTCCACCGGCCCGTCGAATATTCCCGAGACGCCGGTTCCGCCACGTGCTGGCGTTGACGCGGGCTTGCCCACCGAAATCCTGGCGCTGAAAGGCGACGCTGAATTCGGCGAATACCTGTCGGGCGAGTGCGTAACCTGCCATCAAGCATCGGGTGAAGACAAAGGTATCCCGTCCATCGTCGGCTGGCCGCCCGCAGATTTCGTCATTGCAATGCACGGCTACAAAAGCAAAAAACGCGAACATCCGGTGATGCGCATGATCGCCGGCCGGTTGTCGGCCGAGGAGATCGCGGCGCTGGCTGCATATTTCAACAAGAAGGGCCAATAAGGCCGAATCCCCAAAGGAAGACTTGAGCAAAGAGAAACGAGCAACCAAGGAGACGGAAAATGCCAATTTCACGGCGCCGATTCATGATTAGCGCAGCACTCTCGACGTCGACGCTCGCAATGCCTTCGTTTCTGCGTGCTCAAGGCAAGCCCAAGGTTGTCGTGATCGGCGGCGGCGCTGGAGGTGGCACGGCCGCACGCTACCTGGCAAAGGATTCGAAGGGCGAAATCGACGTCACTTTGATCGAGCCGCAGCAAGCCTTCACGACCTGCTTCTTCTCGAATCTCCATATCGGCGGATTCAGAACGTTCGACTCGATCACCCACAGCTACAAGACGCTCGAAAGCACTCACGGCGTCAAGGTCATCCACCAGATGGCAACCGCCGTCGACCGTGGCGCCAAGGTTGTGACTTTGGCCGATGGCTCAAAGGTGCCCTACGACAGGCTTATCGTGTCACCAGGTATCTCGCTCAAATGGGAGAGCGTACCGGGTTATTCGCCAGAGGCCGCCGAGATGATGCCGCACGCCTGGCAGGCCGGTCCGCAGACGCAGCTCCTGAAATCGAAGATCGAAGCGATGAAACAAGGCGGCACCTTCGTCATGATCGCCCCGCCTAATCCCTACCGTTGCCCGCCTGGTCCCTATGAGCGCATCTCGATGGTTGCGCATATTTTCAAGCAGAAAAATCCGACAGCAAAAATCATCGTCCTCGATCCGAAGGAAAAGTTTTCAAAGCAAGCGCTTTTCCAGGAGGGTTGGCAAAAGCATTACCCGGGCATGGTCGAGTGGATCCCTGCGTCGATTCTCGGCAGCATCAAGTCGGTGGATGCCAAGACGGGAAAAATCGAAACGGATCTCGACGTCTTCAACGCCGACGTCGCCAATGTCATTCCTGCCCAAGCCGCAGGGGCAATCGCGGCCGCTGCCGGGCTGACCAACGACACCGGGTTCTGCCCGATTGTTCCAGGCAGCATGCAGAGCCAGGTCGACGAAAATGTCTACGTCCTCGGCGACTCTTCAATAGCCGGCGACATGCCCAAGTCCGCGTTCTCGGCCAACAGCCAGGCGAAAGTCTGCGCCAACGCCGTACGCGGCGCGCTGACCGGGTCCCGGGTCTTCCCAGCGAAGTTCTCCAACACCTGCTGGAGCCTCATTGCAACCGATGACGGCGTCAAGGTCGGGGCAAACTATGAACCGGCGGCCGACAAGATCACGAAGACAACCGGATTCATATCGAAGACCGGTGAGGACAGCGCACTGCGCAAGGCGACCTACGAGGAAAGCCTTGGCTGGTATGCAGGCATCACCGAAGACATCTTCGGTGCGTGAGGAAAAATGCGTGGCGCCCTTCACCGGCGCCACGCTTCCACGAGTTCAACTCGAGGCGCCGCCGATGCCGTTTTCGTTTCCCAGGCGTCACGCGCCCGACTGACTCAGCGCGTAGACATGCCAGGCCATGGCGGCAACCGCGAGCGGGATGCCGAGGGTGTGCACGAAGCCTAGCGACAGCTTCAGCCATTTGCGCGCGGCGACATGCTTGTTGATGCGGGCAATCGTGATGACGATCATCACGCTCACCATCAGGTAGTAGAAGAGGAACAGTCGGTCAGACAGGGTGGCGGTATCCGAATCGAGCTGCGGCAGAGACAGATACAGCGCGACGGCCGAGAGGAGCGCCGTCACCTGGATGGTTACGATCGCCTCGAAGTGCGGGTGCGGTATGAAAATCGACACATAGGCGACGATGAGAATGAACAGCAGCGGGGCGACGACGCGCAGCACGTAGTCGTTCACCTCGCGCTGCATCAGCCAGACGTATTGCGCCTTATAGAATGGAACGACGCTGGGGGCATGGGTGTAGGCATCGACGACGGGTATGAAATCCTCGCCGAGGCCAACGTACTGGCCGGTCGACTGCCAATCGTCGGAAGCGACGTCGCGGTCGCGGAGCGATTGAGGCGGCGGCTGCACGAGGAAAGCGGTGCCGGATAACGGCTTGATCTCGATAAAGAAGCGCTGGGTGTCGAAGGGATAGGTCTCGAGGTCCGGCTTGAACAGGAAACGGCCCGACACGCGGTAGATCTTCATGCGGTCGGGATAGGCTGCGTCCGGCGAACCGTCATGGAGCTTTTCGATGGTGATCTCGCGGCCGTTGCTGCGCGGGTCGACGTAGGCATTGGTGAAATCGAGGCGCTCGATGTCGGCTCCCTGGTTGGCGCGCATCGATAGATAAAAGTCGGCGAGGAAGGTCTTCTCGTTATCGTCGGCGCGATGGGCGCGCACGAGATCGATGTCCACGTAAAGCGTATCGATGCGCCGCAACGAGCCGTCGCGCAGGCGCAGAAACTGGAAAGGTGCGAGCTGCCGGCGGCGGTTCTTCGCGCCGGTCGGCAAGATGATGACGAGCAGCGGGCGCACGGCGACGCGGGTGCGCGCATCGAACGACCAGTTATTGAAGCGACCGCGGAACGCGCCGCTGCCGCTGGCATACGTCGACGTCAATGCCTCGACGACCGCCTGGCGCCGGGCGGCCGGATCGCTGCCCGGTTGCGCCGCGTTGGCGCCAGCGGTCACGAGGGCGATCATATCGGCGTACTGGGAGGCGCGTTCGATGGCCCGGCGGTTGTCGCCCTCCAGCGGATCGTGAGAGCGAGTGTCATCGCGCGGTTTACAGGTCCCGTCGGCCCAGCCGGCGGCGTTATGGCGTTTTGCCCCCTCGAAAATCCAGTCGTCGGGGTCACCCTGGCGGACGAGTTCGCCCAAGGTGGCGTTATAGACTTCCGGCAGATCGCTCATGGTCAGTTCGAAGAAAGGGCCGGGGTAAGCGTTGCGAACCTCTTCGGGTATGCGTTCGAGCATGCCGATCATGAACACCGCAGCCGTCATCCCGGCGTCCTTCATCGCGGTGATGATCGGGGCTGTGCGCGATGAGCCGACGGCGATAACAACGATGTCGGGGGCTTTCACTTTCAGATCGGCAACAGCGATGCGGATCGCCTCGGGGTCCATCGAATCGTTGTCCTTTTCGCCGACGCGGTGATCGGCCACGAGCGACTGCGTTCCGACCCCGGCAGCTAGCGCATCGGCGAGCGTTCTGGAGTAAAGCTTGTCATTATTGACCAAGAGCCCGACCTTCGAATAGCCGCTCTCCTTGATGAATTCGGTGACGATCGGAGCGTTCCCATCGTCCTGCGAGGGCCGCGTCGAAAACACGTTTGCGTACTTTGCGAACGTGCCGGAGACGGACATGTCGGTTATGAACGGGACACCGCTTTTCGCGATCTCGTCGCCGAGACCGTCGATGCCGTCCTTTGGCGAGCCGTTGAACAGGGCCTTGCCGAGATCCGAACTGGTGAGGCCGACCATGGCAAGCAATTGCGGATCGGCAAGCGCTTCCTTGGCGTGGGCGACGGTCCGCACGGGGTCGCGCATGTCATCGTAGAAATTGATCTGCAGCGGGCGACCGCCGACACCGCCGCGCCGGTTCAGGCGTGCGACCTCGCGCCCGGTCATAAAGCGGATCGCAGCGTTGTAGCCGCTCTCGTAGCAGGCTGCAGGGTCGGAACTCAGGAAAACGCCGAGGTTGAGCGGCGGACCCTCTGCAGCCTGCGCTTCGGATTGAGCGCGTGCCGGTGCCGAATGTCCGACCAATGCGGCTATGCCCCAAAACATTGCAACCAACGCAACGATGCGCATTTCGCGTTTCCCTCGATACCCTTGCGGATAGTTTGAACTTTGCGACCTCAATACCAGCTTTCCGGTTCCAGGCGACATGTGCGCAACCGCCGCGTACGATTTCGTTGCTGGCGTGGGATTGCGGTCATCCCGCCGGCGATCTCGCAGCGATAATTGGCCCGCGAGCGGCCTCGACCGCTCCGCGGCCCCCGCATCGCCATGCCGTAGCCCTTTTTCGGCACTCACGTTAGCCGTTGAATGCGGGTCCCCGTTGAATGCAGGCCCCCGTTGAATGCAGGCCATCCAATCGCCATTTGGCGGTGGGTTCACAGTGTTGCGCATTTGGCGTTTGCCGCCCGGTTGCCGCTGACTTCGCAAGCAAACGTCAAATACAAAAGCAACACTAGAATCAGACATTTGCTTACAAGGGTGCCGCAAGGGGGGCAAATGTCTGTGCCGGAACACCAGGCGCGCCGCCTCCAGACTTGGCAAATGCAACGAGACCTGACCGAAGACGAAACCGAGGAAAAAATGCATGGCTGAACAGCTGAAGCTCGGACAGGCCCGCCTGGAAACGACAACGAAAGTGACGCTTGCCGTGCTGGCGCTCGCCAGCGGCGTCTACACCTACCTCGGCGTGCGCGGTCTGCTCAACGGCGATCCTGCCGTCGTGTTTTTCGGGGCAGTGATTTATGCGGTCGCCGTTTCGGTCGGGATCTACGCGTTCTGGTCCTACCTGATGCGCTTCCTGCCGCATGTCGAAACCGCCAGCGCGCGCGCCTGGCTGTTCCTTGCGATGCTGATCGGCTCGGGCATGATCATCGCCATGTCGAGCTGGCTCAACGCGGCAGCCCTAGCCGGGTCGGCGGCGCTCGAACAGCACATGGCAAACGCAACCGAGACCTACCAGCAGCAGCTTGACGAGTCGCATGCCAATGCGCTCGCCGCGCAAAGCCTGCTGCCGGATATCCAGCTGGCTTCAAAGCGCTTCGCCGGGCTTGCACTGCAGGAAAAATCGACCGGCGCGCTGACCGGCACCTCGGGCTCGGGCACGGTCGTGCAACTGCTGGCGCAAATGTCGACGGAATTGAACCGGCTCGCGCTCGAGGTCGAGGAAAGCCGCGACGAGGTCAAGCGCCACTACGAAAGCGGCGGGCGCAACCTGGCGCGGATGCGCGAGCTGATCTCGAATTCCGGGCCGATCGAGGCGCGCGCCAACGCTTTCGGCGAAGAAACGCTCAAGCTGATCGGGCAGATCACGGCGCTGCAGCAGACGTCTGTTGCACCATCGGTAAAGCGGGCGGCCGAAGACCTCGGCAAGACCTTCATAGCGCCGATAGCGGATGGACAGGATGTCGGATTGCAGGAACGCCAGACGGAGGTCGTCAGCCGCGTCGAAGCCTCGCTCAGGGCACAAAGCCGCGCACTGTCGAATGCCGCCGACGAGATCCTGCAGCGCGCACCCGTCAAGCCGGTGCGATTCCAGCCGCTCTCCCCGCCGGAAGCCGTGCTGCTCTACGCCAGCGACTTCCTGCCGAGCTGGGCGGGCGCCATTTCCATCGACCTGCTGCCCGCCGTCCTCATCTTCATCATGATCATCGTCGAAGGCGCGATCCGCCGACACGGCGGCGCCGACCTCGATGCCGAGACGATGAGTGCCGCCGATGTCATGCGCGGGGCCGAACTCTACCGGCAGATGGAACAGCGTTTCGGCAACCGTTCCACTGCCCCGCCGATGCCGCCATCGCCGCCAGGAACCGACGCGGACAGCGACAAGGTCACACCGATCACCATGCCGCCGGGGATGCGGCGCAAGGAATGAGCCCCGTGGACGCAACCGACGCCTCCAGGCTGCGCACCGCGCCGGCCGGTGCGGAGCCGGTGCAGCCTGAGGCAGCTGCGGAGACGACTGAACAGCGGCCGGTCCGCCGCCACTTTACGCTGCCGAGCGAGCGCCTCGTCCTGAATTCGATATTCCGCCTGCTGATTGTCGTGACGGCGGTGTTCCTCGCCTACGATTACCGGACGATCTATGAGGCCGCCAACGTGCCGCTTCCGGGCGAAACCGAGCGCGAAGAACCGCTTATCATGGAGCCGCCGAGGGAGCGCGATCACGTGCGTCCGTATTTGCCGCGCACGACGCCGCTGCGCCGCTCCAGCAAGGGGCCAACCATGCCCGGTTATGCCAAGCCACCGAGCCACGACTCGGTTGGCCGGAAGATGACGTTCGTGCGCGGCCCGAAGGGAACGGCGAGCGCGGTGGGGCGGATCGAGCCGGGTACGGCAGCCGAGTTCATCGACTTCATCGAAGGTCAGGGCGGAGAAGTGAAAAGCCTTTACCTGCACTCGCCGGGCGGTTCGGTGCAGGACGCGATCGCCATGTCGAAACTGGTGCGCCAAAAGGAAATCGTCACGCAGGTGCCCGACGATGCCTATTGCGCGTCGTCGTGCCCGATCGTGTTTTCGGGCGGCAAAGAACGCACTGTCGGGAGAAACGCCTGGGTCGGGGTGCACCAGATCTACGCGGTGCAGAAGACGGCCGGCGATCTCGCCGACGGGATGTCTCAGGCCCAGACGATTACGGCGGAAGTCCAGCAGCACCTCGTCGACATGGGCATCGACACGCGCGCGTGGCTGCACGCCATGAAAACGCCGAGCGACCAGCTCTACGTGTTCACGCCGACGGAACTGAAAGAGTACAATTTCGCGACGAAAGTTGCCGGTGGCTAGGGACACCTGCCTCAGCGCAAGGTCATGCCGGCGACGCCGACGGCGATGTTGAGGCCGGTCTGGCCCTGGACGCTCACCGGCTGAAGCACGACCGAATTCGACGAGCCGCCGACCAGAACGTTGGCGCCGCCGCCGATCCCGACGGACGCGTCGGCTGCAGCACCGGCATAGCTGCCGGCCAGTATGCCCGGGCGGACATCATCGGTTGCGGCAAGCACGGTCCAGACCATCACCGTTTCGCCAGTAATGCCGATGTCGAGGCCGATTTTCGTTACCGTCGCGGTATAATTTTCCAACGGTCCGGCATTGGCCGAAAACGTGCAGCGATACGATTTCTGAGATCCGAGAATGAGGCCAACGCCCTGGCCGCCCGTGCAGGTCAAGGCGCCGATCGCGACGTTGTTTTGCGCGACGACCGGCATGGACAACAAGGCGACGGACAGAAGACTGGCAAAGAGAGGGGCGCGCATCATTGTTGCATCTCCGAAGCTGAAACCGGGCTGATCTCTACTGCCGACGTAAGCCTCGATTGCGGCGGCAAAGAGAGAGCGGCTGTGCGAACCTGACCCAAGCCCGGTGCGGCATGTCCACCAGGTCCAAAGGACAACGTCCGATATGCGGACCGCGTCAGCGGCTTGAAGCGCAGCGGATCAACCATCCGGCCGCCGCTGCGCTTACTCCGCCGACCTCGGTCAGGCAGCCGGTGCCATCGCCTGCGGGTTTTGATAACGCCGCGACTTGCCCTCGAAAAAGGCTTCGCGGTCGAGGATGAACTGCTCGTGGTAGGCGGCACCTTCGACAGCGCAGCCGGCGTGCAGTTCGATGATGGGCACGTACATATCGGCGTTGACGTGCCCCCAGATCGCGGCCGAATCCGCGACCAGAACCCCTTCGAGTTCGCCTTCCCGATCGAGAACGAAACGCTTGCAGCGCAGCGATCCGCTGATGCGTCCGATCAGCATGACATCCCCGTCAATATGGACGTCGCCGTCGATGTCGACATGCGGACCCAGAACGGTTGTCGTCGGACCCGGCAGAGGCAGCGAATCCTCCAGCGTGATTTTTTCCGTCATGACTTCAGCCATTAAACCCTACTCGTACTTACTCGAAACCTGGAACACGCAACGCAGCCGCACTGCCCAGATACGGACCTGGGCATTTGCCGATGTGAAGTCTCGAAACAGGAAGGAGCCGCCGTTATCCGGCCGCGAAGAACCTGTGCGGCTCGATCCTTTCAACCCTGCGATGTCAGCGGGGCCGGTCCGGGTTGCCTTGGCGAATGTTCAAGCCGGCCCTCGGTTGCCGCGCGCACCAGATCGGGAATGAGTTCCTCGCGTTCAAGATAGCGGCGCGATCGGCCTTCGAAGTTGGCGCCGAGTTCGAGGCTGAGCGTGTTGTGATGAACTTCGGCCTCGACATTCGCGCCGCACTTGAGCGAGACGTCAACGGCGCGCACCATCCCCGAGACCTGCCCATGAATCGAGACGGTCTCGCCGTGAACGAGTCCGTTGACCTGACCATGCTTGCCGATGATGACGTTGGCGCCGAGAACATCGCCCTCGACGATGCCGTCGACGGTGAGGTTGCCTTCCGAGATGAGACGCAGGCCGCCACCGAGAATCTTCAAATCCTGACCGATCACGGAATCCGCCGGCGGTGGCGTGATTTCGATCGCGACAGGTGTGGCGGCAGGAATTGGCGGCGGTGGCTGCTCGCGCACCGCATTGGCGTGAACTGGATGATGCTCGGACTTGGGCGGCGTAGCTTGGCGTGAAAACATGTGGGGCTCCCCTGAAGGTTACCCCCTCCCCGAGGTCTTTGTTACACGTCTTGCGACGTGTTGTCACCAACTGAGTCGTCCTCGCTAAGCTCAATGTTTACAGGGGTTTCGGCGCCTTCGTTCGGACTTTTTGCCGCCTTCCTTCCGCCTGATTTCAACCGGTCGCGCAGCCGCCTCGGTGTGTCGTAATTTCCTCGCCAAATTAGCAAAACTTCCCGGATTTCATTGCATCTTGGTCCTGCTGGCGGCTGCCATGCATAGTATCCGCCATTAGATTATCGCCGAGAGACCTGATGCACACTGCCGCTACGCCATCCCGGAAAAGCCTTGCCCGCCAAACTGAACGCCAACTGCTCGCGACCGTTTGCGTGCTGGGGCTCGCTGCTTTCGCGCCGCCGGTAATGGCAGGTCCGGCGGTCGGGCAATTCGAGTTGAAGGATCACGAAGCCGAGCCCGGCAAACTCGAATTCCAAAGCCAGAACGCGCACTCGTTTGGACAGCCGCGCCGCCGCATCACGCGGGACACCGATGGTGCGCTGCTGTTTGACGACAACTCGGTTGCGCGCCAGCGCCATGCCCTCGAAATGGAAGCGACGCTGACGACCTTCCTGCGCATGCGCGTCGGCATCGAATACGAGAAGGAACGCTTCGAGGATGTCGACGACATGGCTTTCGCCAATGCCTTCGCCGATCTGACGCTCGACGAGATCGCCGTCGAGGTCGTGGCGATCCTGAAGCGTGTGCCCGAAAACGGTGGCATCGGTTTCGGCGCGCTTGCCGAATTCGAGCATCCGATCCAGGCGGGAGACGATCTCAATTCGATCGTGTTGGGGCCGATCGTGGAAGGCAAGTTCGGGCCGTGGGGCGCGGTCGGCAACCTGACGTTCGTGCATCACTTCGGCAACGGCGCACGCGGCGGCGCGCAGCCAGAGCGGGACCAGAAGTGGGACCTCGCCTATGCGGCGCAACTGTCCTATGCGGTGAACGAGAACTGGCTCGTCGCACTCGAAGGCTACGGCACCTTTGACCGGCTGGGAAATAGCGGCACGCCGGGGGAGGAACGCGCGACCTTCGGCGATCACGACCTGCACCGCGCCGGGCCGCTCGTCTATTATTCCTTCTCGCCAGGCAAGCGCCATGGCGTATCTGAAGCGCGCGGCCTCTTTGGCGCCGACGAAGGCGAGAGCGGCAACGCAAAGGGTGATGACGATGACGACATGGCCGTTACGCTCGGCGTCGGCATGCTGTTCGGTCTCAACGACCACACTCCCGATCAAACGCTCAAGTGGAGCGTGGAAGTGGAGTTCTGAGGGGATCACGCGACTTCAAAAGACCTTGAACCCGCCAGAAACACCCTGACTTCTGCTGGCGGAGGGCTATGGTCCAGTCGCTACTGGAATCCTTGAGGCCCGCAATGCGCTTCCTTTTTTTCATCGTCCTCGCGATGCTACTTTCTGCTTCCGCGGTGTTCATGCCGGTTCAGGCGCAGCAGAGTACACCCGGCGGTGGATCGGCTGCGAAGAGCCAGCATCCGAAAGGCTACCGCCTCGCGGCAGAAGCGTCTCCATACCTGCGCCAACATGCCGGCAACCCGGTGGAGTGGTATCCCTGGGGAGAGGAAGCCTTCGAAAAGGCGAGGAAAGAGAACAAGCCGATCTTCCTCTCGATCGGCTACTCCACCTGTTACTGGTGCCACGTCATGAAGCGGGAGAGCTTCGAGAATGCTGACGTCGCCAATCTCCTCAACGATTCCGTAGTCGCGATCAAAGTCGACCGCGAGCGGCGCCCCGACGTCGACGCGACCTATATGATCGCCACCGAGCTCATCGCCCAATCGGGAGGGTGGCCGAACTCCGTATTCCTGACGCCGGACCTGAAACCGTTCTTCGCGCTTACCTACGCGCCAGCCCAGCAATTCAGCGAACTCATCGGTCGCATCGCCGAGACATGGAAGAACGAGGAAGCTGCTCTGCGCGCCGATGCCGATCGCATCGCCGGGCTGATCGGGCAAATCACGACGCGCAAGCAGGCGCGGGTCGAGATCACTGCGGAGGTGCTGACGCGCGCCAGCCTCGCCATGCTGTCGGGGTTCGATGTCTTTCACGGGGGCATCGGCACGGCACCGAAATTCCCGCGCGAGCAGGTGTTGTCCTTCCTCTATCAGCGCGCTGCGCGAACGGGTGATCAGACCACGCTCAAAGCGCTGGGACTGACGCTGGACAACATGGTGCGGGGCGGCATCCACGATCATGTGGGTGGCGGCTTTCATCGTTATGCGGTCGACAACGACTGGGCCGTGCCGCACTTCGAAAAGATGCTCTACAATCAGGCGATGATCGGCCGCCTGCTGGTACAGGCCTATGAGTACACCGGGCGGCAGCACTACAGGGATGCAGCGCGCAAGACACTCGACTTCGTCATCACCGAAATGACGACGGACGACGGCGGTTTTGCTTCGGCGTTCGACGCGGAGACAGACGGCAAGGAAGGTCTCTACTATCTCTGGTCGAAAGCGGATTTCGATGCGGCACTGATGAGCGCAGCGGACTTCGGGGCGGCGGTCTTCGGCGTCACGGAAGACGGCAACCACGAAGGGCTCAACACGCTGCGCCTCGCCGCGCCAATCGAGGAACTCGCCGTAGCCAGCGGCCTCGACAGTGCAGCCTTCCAGGTCAAGCTCGACGGCGTCCTGGGGAAACTGCGCAGCGCGCGAGACAAGCGCCCGAAGCTGTTGCGCGACGACAAGGTCATCGCCGACTGGAACGCAGCGATGATCCGCACGCTGGCGGAGGCCTCGATCGCGTTCTCGGAGAAGCGCTATGTTGAAGCCGCCGAAAAGGCCATGGGGCTACTCATCGACAAACTCGGCGCCGGCACGGCCGGGATGCAGAGGTCCTACTTCGAAAACAGCACGGGCTTGCCTGCAACACAGGCCGATCATGCCTGGGTCGGACTTGCCGCGCTCGCACTGTATGATGTCACGAATGAGAAACGCTGGCTGGAGCTTTCAGCAACGTCTGCGGTCCTAATCATCGAGAATTTCGCAGACCCGAACGCAGGCGACTATTACCTGACGACCTCGGCAACCGGGTTCGTGCGAACCAAGCAACATGACGACGGCGATCTTCAGGGCGCCAACGGCGCAGCACTCGAACTTTTCGCGTTGCTCACTCGCCGCGACCCCGATCCACGCTGGCGTCATGCCGCCGACCAGCTTGGCGATGCCTTGTCGGGACTTGCCGTGCGGACGCCGCTGGCCATGGCTGGCACGCTCGTTGCGCTGGAAAAGCACGGTCTTGGCGACATCGGCGCGCGGCAATCCATGGGTAAGGGAGCCGTGCGTATTTCAACCGAGCGCGACGAACAGGGCGCATCGGCCCGCGTCGTCCTCGAACTGGCTCCTGGATGGCACATCAATTCAAGTGCGCCTACGGAAGACTTCCTGATCCCGACGAAACTGACGATCCATGGGCGTGAAGTGGAGGGAATCTCCTATCCAGCCGCATTCGAGCGCAAGCTTGGCTTTCACGAGGGCCCGCTTCAGCTTTACGAGGGAAAGGTCGCGCTGAAATTCCCGTTGGCGAACGGACGCCAGCCCAATCAAGGTGGCGATCCAGAGCGTGCCGAACGTGTGACGCTCAGCCTGCAGGCGTGCTCGGATCGTCTGTGCCTTGAACCCGAGACTGCCGAACTCATCGTGCCGGCTTCGCCTCGCCACTGACGGCATCGGAATCGCGACACGGGATATCGAATATTGGACATCAACCGGGTGTGGCTGAAATCTGGCGACACGATTCGTGATGCGATTCCGGACAATTAGTGCGTGCTGCTCAAGCGCACTCTTGAAAACTGTCTTGCGCTCGACATAATCAATGATCATTATACCTCATGCGGCAGTACGCCGCGTGAAAGCTGTCGCCCGTCAGGTGTGGAGTTTTGCGTATGTCGGACGGTGAAGTTGCGGCACGTGCCGGTGGCGGGTCGACCGTTTCCGGTCTCGAGCGCTGGCAAGAGAGAACAGGCACCATTTTTCTGTCGCGAGAGGAGATTGCGCGTCTTGCCGAGAGCGGGTCGCACTATGTGATCCTGTCGCTTGCGGAACAGGCAGACGATACAGCTTCGCGCGCGCCTGCGGAGGCCGCCGCCAGAAAGCAGCTTAGGATGCGGACAACGCTTCACGCCATTGCGGTCGGGGCCTGCATTGGGGCTTCGACAGGACTCTCCGTCGCCAGCACCTTCCTGTTGATGACCCATAAAGCGCCAGTCAGTATCGTCGCGTTTCTCGAGCACGCATTGACGCTGTTCGCCTGATCGGCCGACGCCCTTGCGCCATCGGCGCAAATGACCGACCGTATCTTCCATCCAGCCAACACCTGATGGAGGGCACCGCCCGGCATGAGCGATCATACGCGGACCGACGACAAGACGCAGCCGAACGCTTACGACACCGGCTACGAGATCGGACAGGACAATGTCGAAGTCTGGGGCTTCGACGTCCACAACCCGGTTTTCTTCGTCTCGGCCGTGATCATCGTCGCTTTCGTGGCCATGGCGCTGGCGTTACCCGGCGGCACCAAGGAATTCTTCGAAAACCTCCGCGTCGGGCTGACATCGAACCTCGACTGGCTGTTCATCCTCGCAGGCGACGTGTTCGTCGTCTTCGCGCTCTATCTCATCATTTCACCGTTCGGCCACA
>Ga0180009_10002651_pt1 | contig 20909 bp, 21 predicted proteins | sample OS_PC_MetaG_FD_123537 | JGI IMG/M metagenome (GOLD analysis project Ga0180009, IMG submission 123537) | Groundwater microbial communities from the Aspo Hard Rock Laboratory (HRL) deep subsurface site, Sweden - OS_PC_MetaG | ecosystem: Environmental > Aquatic > Deep subsurface > Groundwater...
CACCAGAGGCACGGAAATTCCCGCCTTGTCGGGCCCGCAGGGGCCGGGCGAGAGGATGATCGCGTCCGGCGCCAGCGCCAGCGCCCCCTCCACCGATATCTCGTCGGTCCTGATCGTGCGGCGCTCATGCCCAAGCTCGCCGACATAGCGCGCAAGGTTGTGAACGAAGCTGTCGAAATTGTCGATAACGAGGATCATGCGCGCTCTCCCGCAAGCAGTGGCGCGTTTCCGGATGCGTCTTCGGCCATCAGTGAGCGCCGCATGTCGCGCGCCTTGGCGAGCGTCTCCTCATATTCGGCTTCCGGGTCGGAGTCGGCGACGATGCCGCCGCCCGCCTGAAAGGTCACGCGCCTGTCCTTCACGGTCATGGTGCGGATCGCGATGGCGCTATCCATACCGCCATCGGCGCCAAGATAGCCGATGGCGCCGCAATAGGGGCCGCGCGCGGTCGGTTCCAGTTCCGCGATGATTTCCATGGCCCGGCGCTTCGGCGCGCCCGTGACGGAGCCGCCGGGAAAGCAGGCGGCAAGAAGATCGGCGGCGGTCGCGTCCCGTCGCAGCTTTCCCCTCACCGTCGACACGAGGTGATGCACATTGGCGAAACTCTCGAGTTCGCAGAGCTTTTCCACGGTGACGGAACCATCCTCGCAAACACGCGAAATATCGTTCCGCAGCAGGTCGACGATCATCACGTTTTCCGCGCGGTCCTTTTCGGAGGCAAGAAGTTCGGCGGCCAGACGTCTGTCTTCCCCGGGGGTTAGCCCACGCTGGCGCGTTCCCTTGATCGGTTTCGTCTCGACCTCCCCTTGGCGGCAGAGAAGGAAGCGTTCCGGCGACGAGGAGACGAGCGTGCCCTCGCCGAAGTTGAAGAAGGAGGCGAAGGGCGCGGGGCTCGTCGCGCGCAGCCTTGAATACAGCGCATAGGGCGTGTCGCCTTCGGCGAGTTTCGCTTCAAAGCGTTGCGACAGGTTCGCCTGAAAGATATCCCCGGCATGGATGTAGCCGATGACCCGCGCGACGGCTCGCTCATATCCCTCACGGGTGAAATTCGAGGAGATGCCGGATGTTGCGGCAGACGCCGGGGCAAACGTCTTTTGCAGCGAACTCAGCCGTTCGCACATGCCGGCCGCGCGCGAGGCCGCGCGCTTCCGGCGCGCATCGGCGTCGCGTTCGGGCAGCCCCGTCGAAACGATGAAGGCGCGGTGCCTGGTCATGTCGAAGGCGAGCACCGTGTCGTAGAAGCCGAGCGCCATGTCGGGCAGATGCTGGTCGTCGATGGCGAAGGGCCGCTCCTGCGGTGGCAGACGTTCCAGCGTCCGCCCGAGCCCATAGCCGAAGAAGCCGGCCGCGCCGCCGGGGAAGGGCGGTGTATCTTCGCCGCTCTCCACCGGGGGGAGCTCCGCGAGCGCGGCTTTCAGGAGGGCAAAGGGCTTTCCCGCCTCGCCGTGCCGCCAGCAAAGGCGACGGAAGGGATCGACGGCGATGAAGCTCCAGCGTCCGTGCAGCGCGGGGTCGCGCGCGGGCCCCGCCGTGGCGCTGTCGAGGAAAAGCGCGAAGGGTTCCCCGGCCAGCGCATGGAACAATTCATGCGGCGCTGCCCATTCCACCTCTTCGACGAGCGGTTTCATCACCCGGTTACTCTCGCTACTCGTTTTCGGGCGGCTCGATCTCGAAGGTTTCGCCGTCCGCGGCTTCGTGGCCGCAGCTTCCGCATTGCCGCGATTCAAGGCGCGTCAGAGGTCCGCGCGGTTTTCCGCCCGCGCCGGCGGAAGTGATCCTTGCGTCCTGAACCCGGAGAAAGTCCGTAATAAGGCCGCTCACAAGTTCGGGATCGGCGAAGGTGATGTTATGCCCGGCACCCGGATAAGAGCGAAGCTGTGCCTGCGGCATGAGTTCCATCAGTTTCGTCGCGTTTTCGTAAGGCACGGTCTCGTCGGCCTCCCCCCAGATGGTGAGGACCGGCAGTTCCGATGCGCCGACATCCGCGAAAGAAGCGTCCGCGCCCGTCAGCGGATAGTGCCGCATGGTCGAGAGCAGCGCGTCGCCATAGCCGCGATATTCAAGTTGCCGGTTGAAACCCGCGAGGAAAGCGCCCGGATTCGGCGCGCTCGCGGCTTCCTTCGCGGCGGCGCTGTAGAAGAGGCGGGTGCCGAACAGGCGGACGATCCAGTCGCCGATAAGGGGGCGCTTCAGCAGTTCGAGGTTTTCGTTCAAGGCAACGCCGAGGCCGGCAGGCGCGATGAGCGTCAGCGAGCGCACGCGTTCGGGGTGTCGGGCGGTGAAGATCGTCGCGATCGCGCCGCCCATCGAATAACCGACGAGATCAACGCGGCGGTCGATCTTCAGCGCCTCGATCAGTTCACCAAGCTGGCGGTCGAAGAGGTCGGCATTGTAGACGACGTCCGGCCTGTCGGAGAGTCCGCGCCCGAAATTGTCGTAGGCAAGAACGCGATACCCAGCTTCGGTCAGCGGCGCGAAATGGGCGTCCCAGACGAAAGAGGGTGTCGAAAACCCGTGAACCAGAACCACAATCGGCCCCGCTTCCGGTCCTTCAAGCCGGTAGTGAACGGTGCCGGAAGGAAGTTCGATGAAGCGGTGGGCGTTGCCTTGCGCCTCGAGGATAGTGCGGGCCGCCGCATCGAGCGGCGCGCGGGCGCGCCCCGCCGCCCAGAAGCTCATGAACATGATGAGCAGGAGTGCGAGCCCGAGAATTGCCGCGCCCTTCGCAATCGCCATGATGCTTTTCAACCTTTTCTGCCTCGCATCCGCGCTTCCCTTGCGGAAGGTGCCGGGGAGCGCAGTCTAGTGCCTTGACGGCGTGCCTACAAATGCCTCCGCCGGGGTTGCAGGGGGGCTGAAATGCAGGCTTGATGCGGGAAAAAGGGGATCGCTTCCCGTCGGTAGAGGTTTGGCGGGCGATCCTGATTCTACAGGGAGACCGACATGACGAACGCATTCAAGGATCAGGTTCTTGCCGGAAAGACGGCTTTCATCGCCGGCGCATCGAGCGGCATCAATCTCGGTATCGCGCAGCATTTTGCGCGCGCGGGCGCGAAAGTCGCGCTTATCAGCCGCAGTCACGAGAAGATCATGGCGGCGGCAAAGACCATTGCGGATGAGGGCCACGCGGCGATCGGCATGGCCGCCGACGTTCGCGATTTCAACTCCGTCGACCAGGCGATGGCCAGGGCGCATGAACAGTTCGGCAAGTTCGACATCGTGCTTTCCGGCGCCGCGGGCAACTTCGTTGCGCCTGCGCTTGGCATGTCGTCCAACGGTTTCAAGACGGTGGTCGATATCGACCTCATCGGCACGTTCAACGTGTTGCGCGCCTCGTTTCAGTATCTGAATCGGCCGGGCGCCTCGCTTATCTCGATCACGGCGCCGCAGGCCGTAAACCCCAGCCTCTTCCAGGCGCATGTCTGCGCGGCGAAGGCTGGCATCAACATGCTGACCAAATGCCTTGCGATGGAATGGGGTCCGGCGGGTGTGCGCGTCAATGCGATATCCCCGGGACCGATTGCCGACACCGAAGGCATGGCGCGGCTTGCGCCGACGGCGGAGATGGAAAAGGCGATCAAGTCGCGTATCGCCTTGCGCGATTACGGCACCAAGACCGACATTGCCGATACCGCGCTTTTCCTGTCGACGGATAACGCGAAATACATCACCGGGACGATCGTCGATTGCGACGGCGGGTCGAAGCTCGGCGACGCGGGCGCCGACGCGCTTGGCGAGTTCAAATAGCGTCTGAAGAGCGTAAACCGGGCGGAGGCGAAATATCATGGCACAAGCGGTACGCATTCAGCCGTCGGAATTTATCTGCGTTCTCTATGAGGTGCGCGATCATGTGGTGATCGTCACCCTCAACCGGTCCGACCGCCGCAATGCGCTGAACCGGCGTGCCTATGACGAGGTCGAAGCGGCGTTTCGTGCCGCCTCTGCCGACCCGGAGGTGCGCTGCGTGATAGTGACCGGAGCCGATCCCGCCTTCTGCTCCGGCGAAGATGTGAAGGAGATGATGACGGGCGAACAGCACGAGCAGAGCGTTGCGCGGCTCACCAGCGTTCGGCCCGAGCCGACGCCCGCCGCCGTCGCCGCGCTCGAATGCGACCGGCCTGTGATCGCCGCCGTCAACGGGGCGGCCGTTGGCTGGGGCATGGAACTCACGCTCTTCGCCGATATCCGCATTGCATCTGAAAGGGCGCAGTTCGGCGAAATTTTCATCAAGCGCGGCCTTATCAGCGATGTCGGCGGGCTCTGGCGGCTTCCCGCGATCGTTGGGCCGGCAAAGGCGGCGGAACTCCTTTTCACGGGCGATGTGATCGATGCCGCGGAAGCCCGGCGCATCGGCCTTGTCAGCGACGTGGTCCCGCATGAGGAACTGATGGAGCGCGCGATGGCGCTTGCGGGCCGGATCGCGGTCAATGCGCCGCTTGCGCTGCGCTTCATGAAAGAGGGGCTGCGTCGAACCTCTTATGGAGACCTGCGCGAAATCGGTAGCTGGGTGAGCGGAACGCTGGGTAAGCTCTTCCAGACGGAAGATCATCGCGAAGGCGTGCGCAGCTTCCTTGAGAAGCGCGCGCCCGAGTTCAAGGGACGCTAGGCGAGATGGCGCTCTTTTTCGACCAGGAATGGTTCGATGCGAAGCTGAGGGAAGCGGGGCGGACGCGTGACGATGTCGCGTCGGTTCTTGGCCTTTCGCGCGCCGAGGTCGAGGAGATATGGAAGGACCAGCGCGAGCTTGCCTCTGGCGACGTGAGTATCCTTGCCGGGCTTCTGGCCGCTTCGTCCGCGGAGGTGGCAAACAAGGCGGGGATATCGACGCCCGTTCCCGCCGCACCGGCGCGCGACGGCGGCGACGCGTCCGTCACGGCGAAGCTCGACGCAATGGATGCGCGTCTTGCCCGTATCGAAAGAGCGGTGGCCGATCTCCAGTCGCTCATCCTCGCCACGCGAAATAGCTGACCCTCATAACCGACGAGTTTTCATGCGCGATTTCCATCTTCCCGGAAGGTCCACGGTCCACAGCGTCAATGGAATGTGCGCGACGTCGCAACCCCTTGCCGCCGAAGCCGCCATCTCGATCCTGCGTGCGGGCGGCAACGCGGTGGACGCGGCCATTGCGGCAAGCGCGGTGCTTTGCGTCGTGGAGCCCTACAATACCGGTATCGGCGGCGATTGCTTTGTGCTCCTTTCGAGAGGAGGCAGCGGCGATATCGTCGGCTTCAACGGGTCCGGCCGCTCACCGAAAGCGCTGTCGCTCGAAAAGCTGAAATCGGTGAACGGGACTCTCGGGCTCAACAGCGTACACTCCGTCACAGTGCCGGGGGCGGTCGACGCCTGGGCGCGGCTCATCGAGGATCACGGCACGATGGAGCTCGGCCGCGTCTTCGAACCGGCCATCAAGCTGGCGGAAGAAGGCTTTGCCGTCGCGCCGCGCATCGGCATCGAGTGGCATTTCCTCGAAGGGCATCTTGCTCACGACGCCGACGCTCTGGCGCAATATACGATCGGCGGCAAGGCACCCGCCATCGGGGACAAGTTCCGCTTGCCCGTGCTTGCGCAGACCTTGCGGCTCATCGGCGAAAAAGGGCGCGATGCCTTTTATGAGGGACCGCTTGCCGAAGACATGGTGACGAAGCTCCGCAGTGCCGGCGGATTCCACACGCTTGAGGATTTCGCGGAGGCGAAGGGCGGCTATGTCGAGCCGATCCGCACGGAGTATCGCGGGCGCGAGGTCTGTGAGATTCCGCCGAACGGGCAGGGCATTACGGCGCTGCTGATGCTCAACATTCTGTCGCGCGTGGGGCTCGACCGGCTCGATCCGCATGGCGCGGCGCGCTTCCACTACGAGATGGAAGCGGCACGCCTCGCCTACGACATGCGGGACCGCTATGTCGCCGATCCCGATTTCGGCGAGGTTCCGGCGGATCGCCTTCTCTCGGATGAGGTCGCGGACGAACTTGCGGCCCGCATCGATCCCGGCCGGCGGATCGAGGATATTGCGAGCGTGCGCGATCCGCTCAATCGCGACACGATTTACCTGAGTGTCGTCGACAAGGACCGGAACGCCGTCTCCTTCATCAATTCGCTCTTTTTCGGATTCGGGTCGGGCATTCTCGCGCCGAAATCCGGTGTCATGTTCCAGAATCGCGGTTCCGGCTTCGTGATGGAAGAGGGGCATCTCAACTGCGTTGCAGGCGGCAAGCGACCGCTTCATACGATTATCCCCGCCATGCTCGTCGAGAAGGGGCGGGCTGTCATGCCTTTCGGTGTGATGGGCGGCGCCTATCAGGCTGTCGGTCATGTGCATGTCGCGACCAACATGCTCGACTACGGCATGGATGTTCAGGAGGCGCTCGACAGTCCGCGCGCCTTTCCCGTCGGCAACGGTATCGACGCCGAACTGGGGGTTTCCGCGGAAACGCGAAAGGGGCTCGCAGCGCGCGGTCATACCTTGCGCAACGCGTTGCTGCCGCATGGTGGCGGGCAGGCAATCCTTATCGACCATGAACGCGGCACGCTGACCGGCGGTTCCGATCCGCGCAAGGACGGTGCTGCGGTCGGCTACTGAGCCTCGAACGGGATCAGAGTTTGCGCTGGTGCCGTCCGCTGCGGAGCGTTTCGGCAAGGAGGTCCGGCAGCATGTCGGCGCCGATATAGGCGTGGGTCGCCTGGCGGCGCGTTTCCTCCTTGCGCGCGAGCGAGCGCGGCCAGGACCAATGCTGATCGATATATTGCGCGAGAAATGCCGCGACCGGCCGCGTGGCGGCAAGGTCGGGCCTGCCGAGCGCGGCGGTGCTGGCGGGTAAGGCCTGCGGGAGCGGCGCGGGTTCGTTGCGCTTTGCACGCGGCGGCTCTTCCGCTCGTCTCGGAGCGGGGAGGGCGCGGCGCGTCCGGTCTATGCGCTCTATTCCCGTCATGTTCCTCGCCGTCTCTCCTTGTTGAAGCCGTCGCGGTCGGGCACCGCGTTGCGATGCGGATCGGCTTGCTTCGTCGTCGCAAGAATCCTGCCACGTCCGGAGGCGTCGCAGCAGGATTTTCTGGCCTCCCATTGTGCCGCAACGGAACAAATGCGTGAATTAACCAGCATTATTAAGGCTTTAGTCGCCAAGACGCTTCTCGAATTTTTAACGGCTGCTGCCCGACTATGACCGTTATGGATGCAGGAAGCGTCCAGAGACGGGCGATGGGCCCAATTCGGTAAACACGGCAGGAGCGGTGTTGTGGACTCGAAGACGCAGGATGCGCGCAGAGTCGGCGTGGCAAGCGGCATTGAATCGATGAAGGCGCGCGACGATTTGCTGGAGAGCGCCGTGATCGCCGTCGGCGATGCCGCCTACATGTGGCTGATCGACAATAATGAGTTGAACTGGGGTCCGGGAGCGACGCAGCTTCTCGGCATTTCAGACGTCTCGACCATATCCACACACCGGGATTTCGCCGCGCGCGTCGCAAGCGACGGGCCGAGCCGCTATGAACTCATCTGCCGGTCGCGGGAAAGCGATACCGGCAACGGCGTTCCTTACGAATTCGAGTATCAGATTCGCGACGATTTCGGCGGCATGCGCTGGGTCGAGGATCGCGGCCGCTGGTACGGCGGTCCCGACGGGACGCCTCAGCGCGCGGTCGGCGTGTTGCGCGCGATCGACGAACGCCACAAGCGCGACGAACAACTCGTGCGGCTGTCGACCTATGACGAGTTGACCGGCCTCCTCAATCGCGTGCGCCTCAAGGAAGCGCTGACGGATGCGATGATCGCATCGCAGCGCGGACGTCAGAATTCCGCCTTTCTGCTCATCGCGGTCGACAATCTCGCGCTCATCAACGACGCCTTCGGCTTCGACGTGGCCGACGAGGTCATTGTGAGCGTCGGCAAGCGGCTCGCGACGCTCGCGCGCCGGGGCGATGCGCTGGGCCGCTATGCGGGCAACAAGTTCGGCCTCATCTTGCGCAATTGCAACGAGGAGCGGCTGGACGGTATCTGTGAACGCCTGCTTGCCGAAGTGCGCGACAAGGTGGTGATGACGGCGCGCGGGCCTGTCTCCGTTACCGTTTCGGCGGGCTCGATCGCGCTTCCCGGTCATGCGTCGAGCGTCGATCAGGCGCTCGCCCGTGCGGAAGAGGCTCTGGTTTCGGCAAAGCAGCGGCTTCGCGACACTCATGTCGTCTACACGCCGTCGCGCGAACGCGAGAAAACCCGTCTTCGCAACATCAACGTCGCCGACGAACTTATCACCGCTCTCAACGACAAGCGTATCCGGATTGCCTATCAGCCGATCGTCGACGCGACGAGCGGCGAGACCTTCATCTACGAATGTCTTGTCCGCATGGAACAGCCCGACGGCAGCATCATGGCCGCGGGACACTTTGTGCCGGTCGCCGAAAAACTCGGGCTGATCGGCTTGCTCGATTATCGTGTGATGGAACTTGCGCTTGCCACGCTTCGGGCGCGTCCGGATGTCCGGCTCTCGCTCAATGTTTCGGGCCGCACGACGAGCGACCGGCTCTGGCGGGAGACGCTTGCGGGCTCGCTGGCCTCGGATCGCAGCCTTGCCGAGCGGCTCGTCATCGAAATCACGGAAACGGTGGCGATCCAGGAAGTGTCGGAACTCACTGAATTCGTGGCGACTTTCCGGGATCTCGGCTGCCAGATCGCAATCGACGATTTCGGTGCGGGTTATACATCCTTCCGAAATCTGAAGATGCTCGACGTCGACCTTGTGAAGATCGATGGCTCGTTCGTTGTCGATCTTGCAACCAATCCGGACAATCAGTTCTTCGTCCGAACGCTGGTCAATCTCGCGCAGAACTTCAACCTGCCCACGGTTGCCGAGTGGGTCAGCAATGCAGAGGAAGTCGAAATGCTGAGGCAGTTCGGCGTCGAATATCTGCAGGGCTTCTATCTCGGCGAACCGGAGTTGTCGTTGCCGGGCTCGGTGCACAGCATCGCGAGCCGTCGCACCGTCGCCTGATCGTCACTTCTTTTTCGACAAGGCCTCGAGCTGGGCCTGCATCTGCGAAATCTGCTTCTTGAGTTCGTCGAGCTCGTCCTCGCGTTCATCGCCGGGTTCGGATGTATCCGGCTTCTTCTCAGTCGCCTGCTGGTCCTTCGCGGTGCGTTCGGCCGTGCCGCCCGGGGCCCTGAAAGGCGAGAACATGCGCATGGCATTGTCGAACATTTCCAGATTGTGACGGATCTGGTCCTCGAACTGGCTTAGCCTCTCCCGGCCGCCGAGGACGTTCGTGACGCGGTGCCGCAGTTTTTCCTGCTCCTTCGAGAAGCTGTTCATGCTCATTTCGAGGTAGGAGGGGATGAAGCTCTGCAGGCTGTCGCCGTAGAAGCGGATGAGCTGCCGGAGGAAGTTGATCGGCAGAAGGTTCTGCCCCTTGCCCTCTTCCTCGAAGATAATCTGTGTGAGTACCGAGCGGGTGATGTCTTCGCCGGTCTTGGCGTCCCGGACCACGAACTCCTTGCTCTGCTTCACCATTTCGCACAGATGGTCGAGCGTCACGTAGCTCGACGTTGCGGTGTTGTAGAGCCGCCGGTTCGCGTATTTCTTGATAACGATGACATCATCGTCCGTGGATGAAGTCTTTTTTGCCACGGTTGTCCCATCTCTCGTTTTGCAATGTTGTCTTGCAATGTTATCGGGCCGGTCCGCCTCTGCGATCGGTGACGGCAACTTGCCGCAACGGTCCCTTGCCCCCTGTTATTTGGCATTGTGACGCGGTATTGTTGCGCTGCGCAAGCCCCGCATTGCGATGCACCGAAAACAGGGTTCCCGGCCGGTCCCGCGCGCCGGGCGGGCCATCGCGTATAACGGGGTCATACAGTTCTCCGGCCCGTCGAGGCCGGTTCCAGGGAGCAAGCCATGAGCAAATCCGGTACCGAGGTGGTCATTGTCGGCGCGGCGCGCACGCCCGTTGGCTCTTTCAACGGCGCTTTGTCGAGCCTGCCTGCGCATGAACTCGGCCGGATCGCAATTTCCGCGGCTATCGAGCGGGCGGGCATCGGCATGGCCGATGTTTCGGAGGTTATCCTCGGTCAGGTTCTTCAGGCGGGCCAGGGCCAAAACCCGGCCCGGCAGGCCTCTGTCAATGCGGGCATTCCGGTCGAAGTCCCTGCATGGGGCGTGAACCAGCTCTGCGGCTCGGGCCTGCGCGCCGTAGCACTCGGCCACCAGGCGATCGTCAATGGCGATAGCGAGGTCGTGGTCGCGGGCGGCCAGGAAAGCATGAGCCAGGCGCAGCATGCCGCCTATCTGCGCGCCGGCAACAAGATGGGGTCGGTCGAGTTCGTCGACACGATGATCAGGGACGGGCTCTGGGACGCCTTCAACGGCTATCATATGGGTCAGACGGCGGAGAATGTCGCCGCGCGCTGGCAGATCACGCGTGACGAGCAGGATGCCTTCGCCGTCGCCTCGCAGAACAAGGCGGAGGCCGCGCAGAAGGCCGGCCGCTTCAAGGGCGAGATTGCATCCGTCACCATCAAGTCGCGCAAGGGCGAAACGGTCGTCGACAGCGATGAGTTCATCAAGCACGGCGTGACGCTTGAGGGCATTCAGGGATTGAAGCCCGCCTTCCAGAGGGACGGCGGCACGGTCACGGCGGCGAACGCCTCCGGCATCAATGACGGTGCGGCCGCAGTCGTGCTGATGAGCGCGGACCGCGCGGCGAAGGAAGGCCGCAAGGTGCTTGGCCGGATCGTTTCCTGGGCGCAGGCGGGCGTCGACCCCGCCGTCATGGGGACGGGTCCGATCCCAGCCTCGCGGGCGGCGCTCAAGAAGGCGGGCTGGACCGTCGACGATCTCGACCTCGTCGAGGCGAATGAAGCCTTCGCGGCGCAGGCATTGGCGGTCAACAAGGATCTCGGTTGGAATCCGGAAATCGTCAATGTGAATGGCGGCGCCATCTCCATCGGCCATCCGATCGGTGCGTCCGGCGCGCGTGTCTTCGTCACGCTGCTCCATGAGATGGAGAAGCGCGATGCGAAGAAGGGGCTTGCCACGCTCTGCATCGGCGGCGGAATGGGCATCGCGCTCTGCGTCGAGCGCTGAAGGTCCCCGCAGGTAAAGGCGTTTCAGGACGAGGATATCCGACAATGACTAAAGTTGCGCTCGTAACGGGCGGTACACGCGGCATCGGCGCCGCAATCTCGCTGGCACTGAAGAATGCCGGCTACAAGGTGGCCGCAAATTATGCCGGCAATGACGAGGCGGCGGCCGCCTTTTCGAAGGCGAACGGCATCAATGTCTACAAGTGGAATGTGGGCGACTACGAGGCTTGCGTGAAGGGCATCGCCGCCGTCGAGGCGGAGCTTGGGCCCGTCGATGTCCTTGTGAACAATGCGGGCATTACCCGTGACGGCATGCTGCACAAGATGAAACCCGAGCAGTGGCGCGAGGTCATGGCGGTCGATCTCGATTCCATGTTCAACATGTGCCAGCCGGTCATCAACGGCATGCGCGAGCGCGGCTTCGGACGCATCGTCAACATCTCCTCGATCAATGGCCAGAAAGGTCAGATGGGGCAGACGAACTATTCCGCGGCGAAGGCCGGCGTCATCGGCTTCACCAAGGCGCTGGCGCAGGAAGTCGCGCGCAAAGGCGTGACGGTGAACTGCATCGCGCCGGGATATATCGACACCGACATGGTGTCGGCGGTGCCGGAGAAAGTGCTCGAAGGGATTATCGCGACGATCCCGGTTGGCCGGCTCGGCAAGGCGGAGGAGATCGCGCATTGCGTGGTTTTTCTCGCCGACGAGAAGGCGAGCTTCGTTACCGGCGCGACGATCACGGCGAATGGCGCGCAATATATCGCGGGATAAGTCCGCTACCCGATGAACGGCAAACGCCCCGGACGATCTCCGGGGCGTTTTCGTTCAGCCTGCCTCTTTTTCCGCCTCCGCCTGCAGCCGGTCGTATTCCTCGTCGCGGCCGGGGCGTGGCATGCCGGGATAGAGCCAGCTATCCGGCGGTCCGATATCGACATGGGCATAAGGCGTCTTCGTCGGATAGAAGCCGGCGCCGCCCTTGCCGAGTTTTTTCGCCACGCGGTAAACCTCTTCGGGATCGAGGAAGTCCTGCGTGATGTCCATGGCCATGCCGCGCATGTGGAAGCTGCCGGGATCGACGCCATTACCGCGCCGGAAAAGCCAGTCGTTTGTCTCGGGCGAACGGTAGCCCGACATGGCGTAGATCGGGTTCTTCGAGCGCGTATTCGCGTCGATCTCCCAGAGAAGATCGAGAAGGCCCGGATGGACGTCGTGAACCCCGTTGGTGCGGAGGTCGCGCATGAACCAGGAAACGCGTTTCAATGCCTCTTCCGCATAACCCTTATCCGTCCAGTAGGTAACGGTGAGCTTCTCGCCGGAATTGAGGCTCTGGAGACGAAGCGTCCGCTTGTAAGGGGTCTCCGCGCGGACAATCGACGGCGCGGCGAGAAGGCCCGCGGCGCCAAGCCCGAGCGCCAGCGCCTTGCGGCGTGTCGGCGGAATTGGTCCCGATGCGAATTTTCCGGTCATGGCAAAAAGCTACTGGAGCGAGGTTGCGGGCTCAAGCGACGGTTCGAAGACCGCGCCGAGGGTCGTCGCCGGGCTCTCCGGCTCTGTCTCCGCGCGGTGGACGGGGCCGATCAGGGCGTCGCGCGAGGCGGCGGCAAGCTCACGCGCGCCTTCCTCCGGCACAAGCTGGACAAGGCTGTAGCCATCCGCCCGGAGCGCGACGATCAGCGAGGACAGCATCTCCGCCGTGCGCGGCTTGGTGTCGTGAAGGATCAGGACGCCCCGTCCGGCAGAGGCGACATTGCGAAGGGCGCGGGCGCGGACCTGCGCAGCGCTAATCGATTTCCAGTCATCCGCGCCGAATTCGCAGGAGAGCGTCGCGATGTTGCGCTCGCCGAGCCAGCCGATCAGAGGTTTGCTGTCGTTAAGGCCGGGAAAGCGGAAAAAGGGCGCGAGCCTTTCGCGGTCTTCCGCCGGTGCGGTTGCGAGCGCCGTCTCGACCGCATCGAATCCTTGCCGGATCTGGCGTTCCGCGCTTGCGAGGGAGAAGTGGCGAAGATTGTTCGGATGCGACCAGGTGTGGGTGCCGATCGTATGTCCGCGTGCCGCCACCTCGCGCACGAGTTCGGGATGCTTGTGCGCATAGATGCCGACCATGAAGAAGGTCGCCTTCACGCAATGCCGGTCGAGAATGTCGAGAATGACGGGTGTCGTTTCGGGGTTCGGACCGTCGTCGAAGGTGAGCGCGACCTCTTTGTGCCTCAGCGCTGCCGTGCGGGGATATTGAAGGCCGCCATAGGCGGGGCCGCCTATTGTCGGAACCGCGACCACGGATGTTTCTGCGGGGCAGGCCGTCTCCGCACGCGCCGCCAGGCTCGTGCAGAACAGCGCGGCAAGCATGCCCAAGGCAGCAAGAACGGTTTTCACCTTTAGCCCCCCACGGACCGGCGGTCGTTGCGACAGGTCACAGTCTAGCGGGCTTGCGGCCTTCGGCCAGCGCAAGGCGGCAACAGAGCCGCCGAAAAACGATAAGCGTTAATCCGCCGGGGTCCAGCCGGGTTCGGCCATTTCGAAGCCGGCAAAATCGAAGCCGGGTGCCACCGTGCAGCCGACCAGCGTCCAGAGGCCGAGCGGTTCGGCCGCCTGCCAGACTTTCGCCGGAATGACGAGTTGCGGACGTTCTCCGGCGTCGAGGTTCTGGCCGAGCAGCAGCGTTTCCGGCGCGCGGCCTTCCTCATAGCGCGACAGTGCCAGCGGTCCGCCCGCGTACCAGTGCCAGATTTCGGCCGCGTCGACGCGGTGCCAATGCGACCGCTCGCCTTCCTTCAGCAGGTAGTAGATGGCGGTCGAATGAGCGCGCCTGTCTCCTGACGCATCGCGGAAGGTTTCCGCGAAGTAGCCGCCTTCGGGGTGCGGCGCCATGCCGAGGAGGTCGATGATGGCGTCGGCGTCCATGCCGGCATCGAATGAGGGCATGTCAGAAATTGTCCTTTCTCTTGCGGGTTTCGGCAAAGACGTCGACATCCGGCGCCGCTTCGAGGCCAAGCACACGGCGCAGGTCCGGGCTTGCCGCGCGGAGGAACGGATTGGTCTTCTTCTCGAGGCCGATCGTCGTCGGCACGGTCCATTCGCCGCGCGCGCGCTTTTCGTCGATCTCCTTTGCGCGGGCCGCGAGCGCGGTATTGTCCGGCTCGACGGAGAGCGCGAAGCGGGCATTCGCCTGCGTGTATTCATGAGCGCAGTAGACGACGGTATCGTCCGGCAATGCCATCAGCTTGCCGAGCGAGGTCCACATCTGCTGCGCCGTGCCTTCAAAAAGACGCCCGCAGCCGAGCGCGAACAGCGTGTCGCCGACGAAGGCGATGCGTTCATCGCCGAAGCTGTAGGCGATGTGGCCGCGTGTGTGGCCCGGCACCTCGATCACGCGCGCGCGGGCGGCGCCAAGTTCCACGATGTCGCCGTCGCCCACAGCGCGGTCGATGCCGGGAATGAGGTCCTTCTCTCCTTTAGGCCCGATCACCGTGCAGCCCGTCTTCTCCTTAAGCTCGGTGTTGCCGCCCGCATGGTCGAAATGGTGATGCGTGTTCAGGATGTGCGTAAGCGTCCAGCCCTTTTCCTTGAGGGCAGCGAGGATCGGCTTCACCTCCGGCGTGTCGATCGCCGCCGTCGCGCCGGACACAGGCTCGTGGACGAGATAACCGTAATTGTCGTTCAGGCAGGGAAACTGGTGAATTTCAAGCTTGGCCATCTCGTCTCCTCCGGGGATACCGGCCTTTTCGGGCCCGTTTGCCCTCCGTTAGTCTCATCCGGTATAGGCTTCGCCCCTAAGGTAGTGATCCCGGGCGCCCGCGTGAACCCGGCCTCGCCGGATTTGCTAGAGTGAACGCCATGCATATGGATGTCATCGATCTCCGCGATTTCTACGGCCGTCCCCTGGGGCGTGTCGCACAGCACCATATTGCGCGGCGTGTCGAAGAAATATGGCCGGATGTGCGCGGACTGAACCTGCTCGGCCTCGGTTTTGCGACACCTTATCTCGCGCCGTTTCTGGGCACGGCGCAGCGCGTCATCGGCCTCATGCCCGCGCGGCAGGGCGTCATGCAGTGGCCGCCGGACGCGCGCTGCCTTACCGGCCTCGTCGACGAACGCGAACTCCCCTTGCCCGACGAGAGCATGGACCGTGTGCTGCTTGTGCACGGGCTCGAAGCGAGTGAATCCATGCGCGGGCTGCTCCGGCAAATATGGCGTGTGCTGGCGCCGGGCGGGCGCGTCATGATTGTCGTGCCGAACCGGCGGGGGTTGTGGGCGCGGCGCGAGGCGACGCCTTTCGGTCACGGGCAGCCCTTCTCGCGCAGCCAGATCACGCAGCTCTTACGCGAATCCATGTTCTCGCCGTCGTGCTGGGAGGCCGCGCTTTTCGTGCCGCCTTTCGACTGGCGTCCGTTGCTGCGTTCGGCCGGCGCCTGGGAGCGTGCGGGCCACATGCTCTGGCCGCGCTTCTCCGGCGTCATCGTGGTCGAAGCGACAAAACAGATTTACGCCGCCACACCGCTTCCCGCCGCCCGCAAGGTTTCGTCCCGCGTAAGGGCAATCGCGCCGTTGCCCGTGTCCACGCAGGCGCGTGCCGTCATGCCGCTGGACGACGAATAAGGGTCAGTTGCGGCGCGAGAGCAGGAAGACGGCATCGACCGCGAACAGATTTGCCAGCATGCCCGGATCGGAAATGCGCCACGCCTTCTCGCCCGTCAGAATGAGCGCGTCCTCGATCCCGAGCCCGAGGTCTTCGCAAAGAGAGGCGAAGTCCCGCACCGTGCAAAGATGGATGTTGGGCGTGTCGTACCATGAATAGCCGAGCGAGCGCGTCTCCGGCATGCGGCCGTTGAAGAGCAATTGCAGGCGTACACGCCAATTGCCGAAATTCGGAAACGAGACGATGACACGCCGTCCAATGCGCTTCATCTGGTGCAGGACAGCCTTCGGATTGCGCGTCGCCTGGATCGTCTGGCTGAGGATCACATAGTCGAAGGCATCGTCGGGATAGTCCGAGAGGTCCGCGTCCGCGTCGCCCTGAACCACGGCGAGCCCGCGCGCCACGCTTGCATTCACGCCTTCCTGGCTCAGTTCCACGCCGCGCCCGTCGATGTTCTTCTGCGAGCGCAACAGGGCGAGCAGATCGCCATCGCCGCAGCCGACATCGAGCACGCGGCTTTCCGGTGCGATCATCTGGGCGATAAGATCAAGGTCGATACGGCCCGCGGTGGAGCCATGTCCGTTGCTCATCCGGCGATGCCCCGCGTGCGCGCCGCGCTGTCGATGAAGCCGCGCAGCGTCGCGAACATTTCCGGCTCATCGAGCAAGAAGGCGTCGTGGCCCTTGTCCGTCTTGATCTCGACAAAACTCACTTTGGCCGCAACCGCGTTCAGTGCATGCACGATCTGGCGATTGTCCGAGGTCGGAAAAAGCCAGTCGCTGGTGAAGGAAACGACGCAGAAGCGCGCCGCCGTCCCCCGGAACGCGTTGGCGAGCACGCCGCCGTAATCGTCGGCAAGATCGAAATAATCCATCGCGCGCGTGATGTAGAGATAGGAATTCGCGTCGAAGCGGTCGACGAAGGTCGAACCCTGATGGCGCAAATAGCTTTCGATCTGGAAGTCCGCGTCGAAGCCGTAGGTGATGCTGTCGCGGTCCTGCAGGTTGCGGCCGAACTTGCGGTGCAGCGCTGCCTCCGACAGATAGGTGATATGCGCGGCCATGCGCGCGACCGCGAGCCCCTTGCCCGGGGTCGTGCCGTGCGAGAGATAGGCACCCTGCTTCCATTCGGGGTCGGCCATGATCGCCTGACGGCCAACCTCGTGGAAGGCGATGTTCTGCGCCGAATGGCGCGCGGCGGTGGCAATCGGGATCGCCGAGAAGACGCGCTCGGGGTAAGCCGCCGCCCATTGCAGCACCTGCATGCCACCCATGGAGCCACCGATGACGCAGAAGAGGTCGCGGATGCCGAGACGGTCGAGCAGCATGGCCTGTGCACGCACCATGTCGCCGATGGTGATGACGGGGAAGCTGAGCCCATAGGGCCTGCCGGTCGCCGGGTCGATGTCCTTCGGGCCTGTCGTTCCCTGGCAGCCGCCGATCACGTTCTGGCAGACGACGAAGAAGCGGTTGGTGTCGATGGGCCGCCCCGGGCCCACCATATGCGGCCACCAGCCGGGTTTGCCGGTCTGCGGATGCGAACTCGCGGCATACTGGTCGCCTGTCAGGGCATGGCAGATCAGGACCACGTTCGACTTGTCCGCGTTCAGCGTCCCATAGGTCTCGTAGGCGATGGTAAACGGGCTCAGATTGACGCCGGAATCGAGGGCGAGCGGCTGGTCGGGGCCGAAGGTCATGGCTGCGCGCTGCACCCTGATTCCGCCTTCCTCGAATTCCTGGCTGTCCGGACCGGGGGCGCCTGAGGGGCCCGCGGCCTTTTCGATGGTGTTCATAGCGCCTCTGCGCCGCCTTTTTCCGGCTGGATTGGCTCCGAGGCGGGCTTTCGGGACCCCCGCCAAACAGGGTGCATAGCTAGGGATGCACCCCCCAAAATGTCAATGTTTTCTTTGATTTTAGCAGGTTGTCCCCGTATGAATACCGCTCTTGCGGGCCGGACAGGGGGCCTGCCCGCGAGCCGAATTCCCCCGCCGGATACCGCCGAATGACGACCGAGACAACCACGCCCGAAAAGGCCCTCGCCGATGTCCGCAAGGAGATCGATGCGATCGACGACGCGATCCAGGATCTCCTGCTGAAGCGCACGGAGCTTGTGGTCGAGGTTGCCGAGGCCAAGGCCCGGGCGGCGAGCGCCGCCGGCAAGGGCAGCTTCGTTGCCTTCCGTCCGGCCCGCGAGGCCGAGGTGCTGCGGCGTGTCGCCGGGCGCCACAAGGGCCGGCTGCCGCTGCGCGTTCTCGTCCGGCTCTGGCGCGAGATCATGGCCGCGATGACGCGGATCCAGGGGCCTTTCCGGGTCGATGTCTTCGCCCCCGAGGGCGAGGCGTTGCGCTTCTGGGATATGGCACGCAACTATTACGGCTCCACGACGCCGATGGAGCTCCACGACAATGCGCGCGACGTGCTGCGTCGCGTCGGTCATGACCGTTCGGCCATCGGTCTCCTGCCGCAGCCCGGCGTCATTGCCGACAATGACTGGTGGGTGGGCTTTGCAACCGGCGGCACAAGCGAAATGCGTATTGTCGCGAGGCTTCCCTTCGTGGAGGTCACCGAAGGCAATGACGGCGCACAGGCTCTCGTTCTCGCCCACAGTACTTTCGAGAGCACGGGAGACGACACGAGCCTTCTCGCTCTCTCCACAGCCGAAAGCCTGAGCGATGCGCGCGTCGTCGCGCTCGTGAAGGAAGCGGGTATCGACGGCAGGCGGATCGCCAGCGCCCGGATCGACAATGGCGCTGCAAAACATGTCTACCTTGTCTCCGTTCCCCATCATCTGACGGAAGACGACGAGCGCTTTGCCGCTCTTGCCGCGGGACCCATCGTCGAGGTCAGGCTGCTGGGCGGCTATGCCAATCCGTTGCTCCGCGAGAGCGACGGTGAGTGAGAAGATCATGAAACGTCCCGAGCCCCAGAAGGGCATTCTGGAAATCGAAGCCTATGTCGGCGGCCGCGCCAATGCGGAAGGCTCCGGCAAGGTCTACAAACTCTCGGCGAACGAAACGCCGCTGGGACCGAGTCCGCGCGCGCGGGAAGCCTTTGCGGCGGCGGCGGAAAGCCTCCAACTTTATCCCGATGGCGGCGCGGGCGAACTGCGCGAGGCGATTGCGGCGCGTTACGGGCTTGCGCAGGACCGGATCGTTTGCGGCGCGGGCTCGGATGAGTTGCTGCACCTTCTCGCCCAGGCCTATCTCGGCGAGGGCGATGAGGCGATTTCGACTGAGCATGGTTTTCTCCTCTACCCGATCATCACCAAAGCGGCGGGCGCGACTTCCGTCGTCGTGAAGGAGAAAGAGCTTCGCACCGATGTCGATGCGATCCTCGCCGCCGTCACGCCGAAGACGAAGATGATCTTCATCGCCAATCCGAACAATCCGACCGGTAGCTATATTCCGGCCGACGAAGTGCGCCGCCTGCATGCCGGGCTTCGCTCCGATATTCTTGTCGTGCTCGACGCCGCCTACAGCGAGTATGTGAACCGCAACGATTACGAGGCGGGGATCGAACTCGTCGCGACATCTGAAAATGTCGTGATGACGCGGACCTTCTCGAAGATTTACGGGCTCGCAGCGCTTCGCCTCGGCTGGATGTATGCACCCGCGCATGTCTGCGACGTGGTGAACCGCATTCGCGGACCCTTCAATGTGTCGGTGCCGGCACTGAAGGCGGGCGTTGCCGCGATCCGCGATGCGGATCATGTCGATGCCGCGCGCCGCCATAACGAACAATGGCTCAAATGGCTCACGGAAGAAATTTCCGGTCTTGGCCTCGATGTCGAGCCGAGCGTTGCGAATTTCCTGTTGATCCGTTTTCCGCATGAACCGGGACGGACGGCGAAGGACGCGGACGCGTTTCTGATGAAGCGCGGGCTCATCCTGCGCGCGGTCGCAAGTTACGGGCTGCCGGATTGCCTGCGGCTCACCGTCGGGTCGGAAGAGGCGAACAGGCTCGTCGTGAAGGCGCTTGCCGATTTCGTGGGCCGGAAGGCAGGCGCGTCGTGAGCGCGCCCCAGTTCGACAAGGTCGCGCTGATCGGCCTCGGGCTCATCGGCTCCTCGCTCGGTCATGCGATGAAGCGCGCCGGGCTTGCAAAGCATATCGCGGGGCATGCGCGCTCCGAGGCAACGCGAAAGCGCGCGCTCGAAATCGGGTTTGTCGACAGCGTTCATGCGACGGCGGCGGACGCCGTCAAGGATGCCGATCTCGTCATCGTGTGTACGCCGGTCGGCGCGCTCGGCGCCATTGCCGCAGAGATCGAGCCGCACCTCAAGAAGGGCGCAATCCTGACCGATGTCGGGTCGGTGAAGCTCGCCGTCATCCGCGACATGGGGCCCCATGTGCCCGAGGGCGTTCACTTCATCCCCGGTCATCCGATTGCCGGCACCGAAGAGTCCGGCCCCGATGCGGGCTTTTCGGAACTTTTCGACAATCGCTGGTGCATCCTCACGCCGGTGCCCGGCACCGACCCGGAAGCGGTCGAGAAACTCAGCGCCTTCTGGACCGCCTGCGGGTCGAAGGTCGATGTGATGGAGCCGAAGCATCACGATCTCGTTCTCGCGATCGTGAGTCATTTGCCGCATATCATCGCCTACAACATCGTCGGCACGGCGAGCGATCTCGAAACGGTGACGCAGTCGGAAGTCATCAAGTATTCCGCCTCGGGCTTTCGCGACTTCACGCGCCTTGCCGCCTCCGATCCGACGATGTGGCGCGACGTCTGCCTCAACAACAAGGAACCGATCCTCGAGATGCTGGCGCGCTTCTCGGAAGATCTGACCGCGCTGCAGCGCGCGATCCGCTGGGGCGATGGCGACAAGCTCTTCGATCTCTTCACGCGCACCCGCGCGATCCGCCGATCCATCGTCGATGCGGGACAGGATATCGCGGCTCCGAATTTCGGGCGCAATCCGACGCACCCGAAGCCCGGCGGCGAGAGCGGTCAGTAAAGCGGCTCGAGCTTTGCGACGGCGAGGGGGCCGAGATAGAGGCGTCCGTCGCGCATGATGACGGGCACCCGCACCTCGTTCGATTTCTGGCCCTGGAACTGCGAGACGAGGACAAGGCCCGCAAGCGCTACGCGCGCCTCGCGTTCCTCCACGATCCCGTCCTCCACCATCGCATCGAGCAGGCCTTCGAAGTCGGTGATACGCGCGTCGAGTTGCCCCTCCGGACGGTGCGCCGCGTCGAGGCCGAGTTCG
>Ga0180009_10002653_pt1 | contig 20903 bp, 26 predicted proteins | sample OS_PC_MetaG_FD_123537 | JGI IMG/M metagenome (GOLD analysis project Ga0180009, IMG submission 123537) | Groundwater microbial communities from the Aspo Hard Rock Laboratory (HRL) deep subsurface site, Sweden - OS_PC_MetaG | ecosystem: Environmental > Aquatic > Deep subsurface > Groundwater...
CCGCCACACTGTGGCAACGCTCAAAAACGCGCACCGTTTTGAAACAGTATCACAAATAACAAAAGAATCAGCCATAGACGTGGGAATTTATGCTACTTGACTGCTTCTGCTACTATAGCCTCTGCCTTGGTTTCATGGATAGTTCCATTAGGATGATGACTAGGAGAATAAATGGTATACATCTTCAGCATTACCGTTTTTGAAGTGTTGATAATATTGTGCTTGGTACCTGCTGGTATGACTACTGAATCGCCATCGCCCACTAGAAATTCCTGATCACCGATAATCACCCTCCCCTCACCAGCTTCAAATCTAAAAAACTGATCATTCTCTTTATGTATCTCACTCCCGATATCTTCAAACGGCTGGAGAGCCATTAAAACTAACTGACTGTTAGGACCAGTAAATAAAACTTTTCTGAAAAAATCATTTTTAAGTGTTTCTTCTTCTAGATGTAGATAATAACCCAACATATTTATCTCCTAAATTACTTGCTAGCACTGCGCTTATGCTACTCCACCCCAAATTATAAAACAATACGGTTGCAGTAATCTTAAACTGTAATAATTTAACAATGCTTAATTTTATTTTAGATCTAATTTTCCCTAAATTTTGTGTCGGCTGTAATAAATTTGACACTCATCTTTGTCAAAAGTGTTTTGAAAAAATTAACTTTTATCCCTTTCCGCTTCAGCCAGAAATTAATGCATGCGCTCTTGAAAAAATCATTCTCATGGCTGAATATGGGGGAGTGATTAAAAAACTCATCACCGCTTTAAAATACCAAAGCGTAAGAGACATTGGTCAAACTTTAGCCAGAATGATCTATTACACAACAAATTTTCCTCGAACTAATGTCATCACCTCAGTGCCTTTGCACAAAAAAAGAAAGCGTCAGCGTGGTTTTAACCAAGCTACAGAGATTGCCATAGAACTTAGCAATCTTACTAACATTCCTTTCATTCAATTACTTAAGAGAACTAAATATTCCAAACCTCAAGCCCAGATCACTGATAAGACTCAAAGATTAAGCCATTTAGAAAATACTTTTACCATCAACCAAAGCCTGTCTCAATATCAATCTGTACTAATTATTGACGATGTGACTACTACTGGGACTACCCTAAATGAATGCGCTAAGGTTCTAAAACAAAATGGTCATCAAAAAATCTATGGCTTGGCAGTGGCTCATGGGAATTAAAATTATTGGCGATTAATCAGGCAGTAATAGCCTTCATCTCCAGAATTATCAAAAGCGCAAGCATTACTATCACTATTACCACCATCTACTTGCTCCAGTTGAGCGCAGATGCAATAAGAATCAGCGTCAGGACAGGATGCCATATAAGTATATGTGTCACCTTTGGGGTCAGTGGGAGTAACCCCATTCATCTGCTCATCGACGGCATCTTGGCAAACTGAGCTTGAGCCCGTACCTCGATAATCTGTATTCTCAGCATAAGTTTGTTCTAAAGCATCTTGCCAGGCCCTCATGTCACTTCTCCGTCTCGCGTCTCTGCTTCTTTTTTGAGCCGCGGAAAAACCAACTGCGGCAACTGCAATTAAAATCCCAATGATAGAAACGACAACTAGTAATTCAAGTAGACTAAATCCTTTTTTCTTCATACGTTCATTATGCTCATCAACCTGGCGGGTTGTCAATCTAAGTGTTATAATACGACACTTACGGGGATGCATTGAATCGACGTAATGCGCTCATTAACATCTGCAGACCGTCTTTGACTTAGAGACGTAAAACAAAGTCAAAAAAATAACTGTCACAGACAGCATTCAAAGCGCAAAGAACTGGGTAGCCGACATGCTCGACAAGAGTATGCCTCAAGCTGTTCCAGCTTTCGCTTCAGCTAACGTTTTATACGCTTAAGCTGACATCTATGTGTTTAATCTCACTGGCGTTAACACATAGGTGAAACCTCAGTCAGTGTGACAGTGGATTATTGCTTACCATGATCCACCTAAGCCTTATGATAAGCCTTAAGTAGAGTCCGTTTGTTTATTCACGTTTTACTTAATAGAAAAATAAACTACGTCTGTAGATGATGCTAGTGTTCGTTTGCGGACGCGGGGTCATTACCCGCCATCTCCACATCTCTGCTAAAATATCTTCATGTCTGTTTCTGTATCACTCCCGAACGAAATAACCCTTAAAAAACAACTCTCTAAAATCAACCCCTATCTTTGTCCAGATAAATTAACTAAATTCTTTCCCCAATATGCTAATTTCTCTCGCAACACCGATCGCTTTGGCGTGTGGCATACACCTGCTATTAAAAAAAGAATCTCACAAAATAGTCATAAATTTTCCAAAGTATTGCTGCTATTGTCTGGAGTAGCTGGCGGAGGTAAAGATGCCATCCGCGAAAAAATCGGCCAGTTATATCCCAACTCAATTTTTAAAATCATTACCGCCACCTCAAGACCGCCCCGAGAAGATGAGCGGCATGCCGTTGATTATTACTTTTATGATTCACTATCATCTTTTAAAACAGCTATCCAAAAAAAAGAACTTTTGGAATGGGTTACTCAAGGTAATCGGCTATATGGCTTACCTAAAATTAGTTTGGCTGACGCACTCTTACGTCCAGAACCAATCATTGTCACACATGTCGAGATGACAGCCTGGCCCAAAGTCAGTAAATTTATTAACCATGATGTAAAAAATAAACCTTTTATTCTCAAAGTCTTTGTTGTGCCGCATATGAAATATAACCAATATGCCAACCAGTGGCTGCGCAAACAACGTGAAGACTATGATGCTCGACTCAGCCGCACCCTGTGGGAACTAGATAAAGCTCCTGGAGAAGCCGATCTTTTAATCAGCAATCACATTGACAAAATCACTCCGTTTTTAGAATGGCAAACTAATTCCTTGCTCAGATTAATTTGGGAAGTACTAACGCCTAAAGCTAGGGCTAAGTTTACAAAGTCTAAATTTACAAAATTTACAAAGCCGTCAAAATAAGCTTAATCCTCCGCTTGCTCCGGTTGACTGAGATAATTTTTGACTGCTTCCATATGAACCTCTCGTGGCTTACTACCTTCACTAGGACCAACTAATCCCGCTTCATGGAGCTGATCTAAAATCCGAGCTGCTCGCGCATAGCCCACTGAAAGTCTTCTCTGGATTAATGAAGAGCTGGCTTTATCATACTGAGCAAATAATCTTGCGGCTTCATTAAAAAGCGGATCTACTTCTTCACCAGACGGTCCTGGAGTTCCTACTATCATTCCTGATTTGTATTTACTAGTAATTTCTTCCTCATAATTAGGTTGCTGACCCTGAGACTTCAAGAAGTCTATGAGTTGCTTGGTCTCTTTATCATTCACATAGGTCCCTTGAATACGCATTGGTTTGGCCTGAGTGGGTGGGATAAATAACATGTCGCCCCTGCCTAAAAGTTTTTCAGCTCCGGGCTGGTCTAAAATTACCCGCGAGTCAGTCATAGACGCAACATTAAATGCAATTCGGGCTGGAATGTTGGCCTTAATCAAACCAGTAATAATATCTACAGAAGGTCTCTGTGTTGATAAGACTAAATGAATGCCTACCGCTCGAGCCATTTGTGCGATTCTAGTAATAGTTTCTTCCACCTCTGATGGGGAGAACAGCATCACATCGGCCAACTCATCAATCACGATCACAATGCTAGGCATGGCGGCAAAACCAGCCAACTCGTTATAACCAATAATATTTTTAACTCCAACTTCAGATAATTGTTTGTAGCGATTTTCCATCTCTGCCACAGCCCATTTCAAGGCAGAAATCACCTTTTTAGGCTCAACAATGACTGGGGTAAGTAAGTGGGGAATCTTATCAAAGCCAGTCAGTTCCACACGCTTAGGATCAACCAAAATAAACTTGACCTCCGCCGGACTGGCCCTAAATAAAACGGAACATAAGAAACTATTAATGCCTACTGATTTGCCAGAACCAGTCGCGCCAGCCACTAGCATATGAGGCATCTCAGCCACATCTACAATCACTGGTTGACCACTGACGTTAATGCCTAAAGCCCAAGCCAACTTACTCTTGTGTTTTTTCATCTGCGGGTCAGACAACATTGTTCTCAGAGTTACAAACTCAGCGGTATGATTGGGTACCTCAATCCCTACTAAAGAACGGCCTGGAATCGGGGCCTCAATTCTAATTTGACCAGTGGGCGCAGCTAAAGACAAAGCCAAATCAGTAGAAAGATTTGTAATCCGGCTTAACTTAGTCCCTTGAGTAATCTCTAAAGCATATTGAGTGATAGATGGACCAAGGTTATACTCCCTGACTCTGGCTTTAATGCCAAAAGAGTCGAGTGTATTTTCAATAATCTGAGCATTTGCCTCGACATCGCCTCGGTCAGCTTCACCACCACGGGAAGAAGAAAGTAGTGACAATGGTGGATATTCCCACACAATCTGGCGAGTATTAACCGTGGTCTCAGACAACCCCGGTGGCTGATCGCCTTCAACTAGAATAGTTAGGGGGGCTTGACCTTCAACAGCAGTTCCAGTTTGACCATCAATTTGTTCCCCAGCAGACCCAGAAGTTTTGTTATCACCCTGGTTTATTTTTATTTCACCTTTTTTACCAAAAGGGAAGCTTAACTTAGGCAACTGGAAACCCCGAGCCCTCTCAATTTCATTTTCTACCTTCTTAGTCACTTTTTCTTCTTGCTTTTTCTGCCGTTCTTCTTTCATTTTAGAAAAACCTTCTACAATTTCTTCAAAAGAAAGTTGGAGCATAATTAACAACCCAATAATTAAAATCCCAAAAAAGACTACGTAAGTGCCGGGAGTTGAGAGAAGTGTGGAAAAATTAATAAAAGTTTTTTCACCAATATCGCCGGTTTGCAATGCCCCCATACTGCCCAGCATCAATAAAATCACTCCCAACAATACATGAGGCTTAGACCATTTCCATTTAGTCTGAAACATGACTAAACCAGCTGAGATCAACACAAAAGGTAAAAACAACATACTCAAACCCAGCTCGCGCCTTAAAAACTCATTGACTTGAGCCAAAAGCTGACCTTGACCAGAAAAAGACACCATGACCAATAATCCAAAAACAATCAACACCATGCCCGCAATGGAATGAGTGGTTTCTTTTTTAATCTTTAAAACAACGGGTTGTTTTGTTTTGCGTTTTTTATATTTTCGTTTTCTTGCCATAGATGAAAAAATTATAGCCTGAATTAGCGCACTTCGTATATAACCGGTACAATAAGTGGCTCTCGCGCAATAACTTTATAAAGCTTTTTGCTGAGCCGCTTATCAATAGCCTGCTTGAGTTTATAATCAGAAATATCACCCTTAAGGCTATTTATAATCTTGACGGTTTCTTCTTTAATAAAACCAATCACTTCATCAGCTTCTTTCATAAAGACAAAACCTCGTGAGACGACCAACATATTGCGTAGATCAAAATGGCCTTTGACTTTAGGTATAACTAAAACAATAATGCCGGCGTCGCCCAAAGCTCGTCTATCTGCCAGAACCACTGGTCCCACATCACCGATCCCTTTACCATCCACCATGCGCGGCTTGACTTCAAAGCATTTTTTAAGCACCACCTGTTGATTGGAAAAAGAAACTATCTCCCCATCTCCTGGGAGTAAAACTGATTTGTTATCAATGCCAAGGGGTTGAGTCACAAACTCCTTAAACTTGACCCGATGCCGATCAGCTCCGCCAATTGGCATAATGTATTTTGGCGAAATTAAACTCACCATATCTCTTTGTTCAGGAGCACTGGCATGGCCTGATTGGTGCAAATTGGGCATGACTGCCGGATACAACACCCTGACTTGATTACGAGACAGCTCATCAATCGCCCCAAAATAATTGAGTTCATTGCCAGGGATGGGACCAGCTGAAAACACCACTAAATCATGAGGATTTATTCTGATTGAACGATGCTCGCCAAAGATAGCTCTCATCATCGATGAGCCTTCTTGACCCTGGCTACCCGCAATAATTACACACAGCTCATCATCTTGATAGTCGTCAAGATCGCGTTTATCGATCATTATCTCTCTAGGGATTTCTAATTTGCCTAATTCGAGTGCAATCTCGACATTTTGCTCAACACTGCGACCAATAAAAACTATTTTACGATGATATTTTTTAGCCGCATTCACAGCCTGTTGAATCCGGTGGATATGTGAACTCATCAAGGTGACAATAAATTTGCCCTGAGTTTTTTCCATGGCTTTTTCAATCGCTGGACCAGTAGTTGATTCTGAGAGAGTTCTCTCTAATAGTTCTACGTGCAAACAGTCAATTAACATACACAGCACCCCGCGCTTACCTACCTCTCGTAGAGCTTCCATATCGGTTCTAACCCCATCCACTGGCTGATCATCAATTTTAAAGTCACTACCGTGGTAAATTACTCCTTCTGGAGTCTCGATCGTAAAGTGTTTAGTGTCAGGAACAGAGTGGGTGACTGCATAGGGGGTAATGTTAAAATATCGGCCAACACTAAATGTTTGCCTATCTTTAAGCACCCGCACCTCACGTTTTACCCCTCCATCCTGCATGCGCTGTTTCGCAAAACCAGCAGTTAATGGTGAGGCAAAAATCGGAAATTCGCCAGGTAATTCTGGCAAAATATAAGGCGTGGCCGCGATATGATCATCATGACCATGGGTCAAGACCATCCCCACAATTTTCTTTCCCTGCTCCAGTAATTGCACTAAATAGTAAACATCGGGAATCAAGATATCAACTCCCGGCATATAAATATCGGGAAAGCCGATTCCACAGTCGACAATCAAAATCTCTTGATCATAAATATATAAATACATGTTTTGGGTAACTTTGCCCATTCCACCCAAGGGAACAATTTCTAATTTAGACATAATAAAAATAACCTTTCTGAGTCAATAATTTCTCTAATATATCTTAGCAGATCAATAGACTTGTGGCGAAATAAAAAAGAATTAATACTGCGGAAGAAAAATTTTAGCATTTTCTGAAGTAATAATCACTTCCTGATACTTTTTCTCCACAATGATGCGAGCGGCCTTGCGTACTGCCCCCCTTAGGTTTCGCTGTAGCGTTCTAATCCCAGCATCAAAACCTAGCGGACGCACCATCTGCGGCCAAACCTCCTCTAAAATGATAAACTGCCCGTCTTTGAGACTGGCTTCTGTTAATAATTGAGGCAAAATATAGTTTTTGGCGATTTTAATCTTTTCTTCATCAGTGTATGAAGGCATGCTAATCTTCTCCATACGATCTAGTACAGCAGTGGAAATATCATGGGTATTATTGCAGGTAGCAATAAAAATGGCTTGAGAGAGATCAGTTGGATAATCAATATAATCATCCGCAAATTTATTGTTTTGGGCTGGATCTAACAGCTCAATTAACACCCCCATGATGTCAGAACTAGCTTCTTTGGTGACGCGATCAATTTCATCTAATAAAATGACTGGATTGCGCACACCCGCCTCACAAATACCTTTTATCACCCTGCCTGGCTCTGATCCTAAAATTAATCGCGAATTTCCGCGCAAATCTTTGGCACTACCCATCCCTCCAAAGGGAATGCGAACTAGTTTGCGCTCTAAAGCTTCAGCTAGAGAAAAAGCAAAAGTAGTTTTACCTGTACCCACCAAACCAACGAGTAATAAGATTGGCGCCCGAAATTCGCTTTCTGCATTTTGAGTTTGACGGAGATTAAGCACAGATACATACTCCAAAAAACGATCTTTAACCTCATCCATGCCGTAGTGATACTTATCAAAAATCTCTTTAGTTTTAACAATATCTAATCTGTCTTTAGTTGTAGCTACCCAAGGAATCTTCAACACCCACTCAATGTATTTACTAACTTTTTCATACTTTTCGTCATAACTCCCCAGCTCCACAGACCGCTCTAAAGCCACAATGTCTTTTGAGACCTTGAGGCGCATCTCTTCTGGCATTTGAGCTTGAGTCACGCGGTTTTTGAGCTCTTGAATCTCTTGTTGGAGAATTTGTTGGTAATTAGTCATAGGACAGGATGAATTCTATTATACAGCTTTCTCTATTTGGTCCCTGGTTAATAAACCAGCTTTCGCTCCCACCTGCCCAACGACACTGGCGGCGTTTTTCTTGCCCCAGTTAGCTTGATCCCGAAGATCGCGCCCATTAAGGATCGCGCTGACATAACCCACAGCAAAACTATCCCCAGCGCCGGTAGCATTAACTACTGCAACTGGTTCGCTTTGATATTGGTGAACTATTTGACCTAATTGATAGATCGCCCCGCCCTTCCCACCATTTGTCACAACTATTTGCACACACTGTTGATGAAGTTGTTCTTGGACTTGGACCAAGCCTTCCCATTCTTTTTGATTAACAAATAAAACTGCTACGGAAAGACCAGCCAAATTCAATTTTCCTGAATTTAATAATTCGATCTCATTATTACCTGGGTTCCAAGATAATTGTTTTCTACCCCTGCCTACGAGAGCAAAAATTTTTTGTAAAGCCTCCTGTTGCCCCGAGATACTAGATAAGTGGATCCACCTTGCTTGATCTAGAACATGATCGGGAATGTCTTTGGCATCTAGCATTGAAGCCGCACCTCGATGAACCATGATCGTTCTGCCCCCGTCCAGAGCTGAGAGAATGACGCTCCCACCAGTTTCTTCTTTTCTTTCACGAATTAGTAAAGAAATATCAACACCTTCTTGTTGGAAATCATTAAGCAGTACTAATGCCCAGGCATCTATTCCAAGTTCAGCCACCACACCTGTATTAAACCCCATTCTGGCAAAACCAACGGCGGTGTTACTGCCTCCACCACCACTTGTAACCTTAAAACTATTGACTTCAATTTTTTCGTCATATTTTCCACATAACCACAACCCAGTGGCTGATTTTTTTAGGTGAAATTTATCAGAGTCAATAAAAATATCTACCAAAGCTGAGCCAATGGTAATTACATCAAGCATCCTTGCCCTCCTTTTTTTCCTTGCCCTCTTGTTCTTTTTGTTTCTCCGGTTCTGCCTGTTTCTCCGGTTCTTCTTTACGAGGCAAGCCACATCTTGCCTCTAACTCTTGCTCAAATTCGTCTAAAGCTTGGACCATTTCTACTTCATTTTTAACTATTTTATAAACATTATTTTCTTTTTCACCGATAAAAAAGTGTTCATTAATGACTTTCATTATTTTATGCCAAAAATCTCCATACAAAATTAGGGGTTTGTGATTACCATAATACAAATGAGCCAAAAGCCAGGCAGTGCTCCACTCACTTAACGTTCCCGTCCCTCCTTGGAAAATCACGAATGCATCGGCATGATCCATTAATCCAAACATCCGCTCGATGTAATTAGCAGTCTTAATTTCTTTATCAACTATATTATCTTGATCTCGACCTTCAAATTCCGGCATATCTTTAGGATAAAAAGTGATGGCAATAGTCTCTCCACCAGCTGACTCGGCGCCAGCAGTAGCCGCCTCCATCACCCCTGGACCACCACCGTCTACAACCACCCGATCATGATAAGCTAAGTAGCGAGCAACTTTAAAAGCTTCTTGATATAAAGGATGTTTCTTATCCACATCAGCACTCCCTAAAATCGCCACATTACGAATGTTGCAATGAATCTGTCCATGAGGAATGCTGATCTGAGTTCGCATAATCTTAGTTTAATCGTTATTAGTCTGATCCATCAACTGGGAGTATTCTTTAATCGCTTGAATCGGATTAGTAGCTCGCCACAGTCCACTGCCAACAGTAACTCCATCAACTTCTGCCTCAGCCAGAAGTTCTATATATTCAATTTTAACACCCCCATCAACAATGATCTCCACATCACTCTTGGCCAGTTGACGAATCTCTACTAACTTCTCTAAAGCATTCTGTTTAAACTCTTGACTTTGAAAGCCAGCTCTAATCGTCATGAGCTGGACTATATCAAGATCTTGCCAACTTTCTGGATCAATTGCCTCTACAGGAGTATATAGATCTAAAGAGAGTCCGGCTTTCCAAGAATATTTTTTAATCTCCGCAAGAAACTCACCTTGATGACTCATTCTTTCTACTTGAGCAATAACGGCTCGTACTGGTAAATATTCTTTAAGCGCTACTATTTCTCGAACAAAATCCATGGGCTCTTCTGTCATCAGATGGAGATCTAACTGCAAATCACCATAATCAATTTGGGCTATATTTAATGGGCTCAAAGTTAAATTATCAGCAAAATAACCATCAACCACATCTACTTGAATGACCTCAATTACTTGGCTCTCAATCGCCCAGTCCAATTGCTTTTGAAATTTAGTCTTAGAAAAGGTCAGAATACTAGGATAAAGCTTCATAGTCAGTTATTTTTTTTAGCCGGCGGACAAAACGTTCTTCGGGTTCAAATGAAGTAGCCAAAAAAACGGTGGTTATTGTTTTAGCTTCTACTAAGGAGGTATAGTCAGCGGAAATTACTAATACATTTAAGTCCTCACGTTGACGAGCATGATGAACTTGATCTTCACTCATCGCAATACTAGCTCTAATTCCCTTCACTTTATTAGCCATAATATTCACGCCAACCCCAGAACCACAAATCACCACCCCCCTTGAACTAAGATCTTGTTGTACTCTTTGCGCCACTTTAAGAGCAAAATCAGAAAAATCATCTGCTGGATCGTACTGAGTATTGCCACAATCAATTACTTCAAAACCTTGATTCCCAAGCCAGGTTTGAAGTTGTTCTTTAAGTTTGAAGCCTCTGTGATCAGCTCCTAAATAAATTTTCATAAATTAATTATTTTAATTTTTTATTAAAACCCTAGCTCTGCTTTTGTCTCTTCGTTCATCATATCAAGAGTCCATGGCGGATCAAAGGTCAACTCTATAGAAACGTCTTTGTTAACATTTAATCCTTTAATACTATCTAGAGCCTCTTTAACTAACGAATCAAACATCCCTGCCAAAGGACAACCTGGAGAGGTAAGGGTCATAACGATATGAACTCTATTGGTGACTTTGACTTTGTAAATTAAACCCATGCTGACAATATCAACATTTAGTTCTGGATCAATGACTTTTTTAAGTTTTTCCCAAACTAAGCTTTCAGTTAACATAAGCCCATTGTAACCAAAAAACCCTTGGTTTTCTGCCAAAGGTTTTCTGAATTTTTGTAAAAATTTTACTTACACAACGTTAGCGAATTTTTCTAAGTACTGGCATACCAGTACGCTCGGTTTCAACAACTTCCATGCCAGCAGGCACGGCTTTCAGTGCTTGCTGTGGTCGCACATCTCGGGCAAAGTAATAAATTCGCTGTACACGTCCGTTCTTGAGGGTAACCTCACGGGTGTGCAAATAGTAGGTTTGACCCTTACTATTGGTGTAACTGTAGGCATCTGCCATAGATACTCCTTTTTCGTTCCCCCGGTGTCTCGGGGATTTCTTAATACTGCTATAGCCTATCATACAAGGCGGGCTTATCAAGAGCAGATTCTGCGTTACAAATTCTGCTTTTTTTGGACTCACCATCCAAACTCTGCTTATTCCGTCTTTTCTAGCACTCCTCTTAAAAGGACCTGCTCCATTAAATCATCATCAACCATCTCTTTGCTTACCACAACTTCAAAAGGCAGAGTCTCATCTGAGATGGCCGCACTACCAGTGTAACCGCCTTTGGACATCTCTAGAGTAAAAGCTTTACGAACGGCTCTACCCCCAACTTCTTTTAACCAAACCTGGTATTGTGCTGTATCGGTTTTAGGAAGAGATGCAGTCACGCTGAACTTAACCTTATTTTCAGCAAACTCGTACCTGACCTCACCCAGAGTAGTTTCGTCTTCACCTTCAAGATCTAAAGTTTGCACATCTTTAACTCCATTTAACACGGTGTTTCTTTCAATACTAGTGAGATCTTCTATCTCAACACCTTCAGCAAATTCTGAAATTTTACCCAATTGATCACTGCGGAGACCATACCAACGTACAGCCAAAATCACAACTAAAATAATAGCAGTAGCGGGAAAAACAAAAGGAAGAAGTTGCTTGAGCTGATTCATGAGAGCCCTTTTTCAATCTAATTGTTAATAATAGACTCAACTATCTGTAACAGTTGAGAGGCAGGGCTACTTTGACCATTAACATAAAAAGTTGGTGTCCCTTGTATGTTAAGTTTCCCACCCGCAGTTAAATCTTCAGCTACGAGTGATTTGATATGGTCTGATTCAATTCTCTCCAAAAACGTAGCTTTGTCAATGCCCAGTTGCTCGGCATAACTTGCCAACTGCTCGATATATTCTTCTTTACTCTCAATTTTAGACCACTGAGCTTGAGTACTAAATAATAAATCGTGATATTCCCAAAACTTACTATCCTCCGCCGCGACTTCGGTTGCTTGAGCTGCCAGTTGAGCATTAGGATGAATCGAGTTTAAGGGAAAGTGGCGATAAATCAAACGCACTTGATCTGGATATTGCAGCAAAACTTTGTTAATAATTGTTTGAGTAGTTTTACACGCCGGACACTGGAAATCACTAAACTCCACAATTGTAACTTGAGCCTCCTGCGGACCTCTAATATGAGGTGCGTCACTTAGTAGTTCCGCTTGAGCTACTACCTCTTGAGATGATTGACTGTTCTTAGAAAAAACAAAAACCACTCCCGCAACTAAAACAGTGGTGACAAGTAGGGTGCTAAGTAATAAGGGTAAATTTTTCATTAATCTTCTCCCTGAGGTGGCCAAACCCGCTCTCCAGTTTCAGTATTGGTCACAATCACTGCCATAGTCGGACAGCTCTGGGCGGCCAACAATTTAGTCTCATCGTCATGGCCATCCTGGGAAACTATGATCGCAATTTCTGCTTCATCAAGCGCAAAAACCTTTGGGGCAATTGCCACACAACTAGCGGCACTAATACATTTGTCGCGAATAACCTCGACCTTATACTTGCCGATTTGTTTGGTTTGAGTTGACATCTTAATAAAACTTCTCTGTTAATATTAATTCCTTGCCTACGCCTTGTCCAATCAACAATCTTGACACATCAGCAATCATAGTCTGATTACCACACAAAAAATAAGCGGCATTAGCTGGACGAGCATGAATACTTAAACAATCTATGACCCGACCCCGGCAGAGAGTCCAGGCTGGGGGAGCTTGAGATAACACAGGATGAAAATGAAAATTAATAAAAGTCTCATCCAGCTTCTCCCACTCATCTAGCCAAAACAAATCTTCTGGATGACGCATCCCCCAATGCAGAGTAATTTGACGCTGATCTTGCTTATTTCGCAACTGATCTTCAATCATGGCTTTAAAAGGCGCAATCCCGGAGCCAGTGGCCACGAAAACCAAATGATCGGCTGGTAAATCTTCGGGCACAAGAAATTGTCCCATTGGAGCTAGGACCTCGACCTCCTCACCAAATTCTAGTTGTTGTAAAAACTGAGATCCTAACCCTCCGGGTGAGAGATCTAAGATTAGATCAAATTGGTGCTGATTGTCTGGAGTGCTGCAGATAGAGTAAGAGCGCCGCTCACCTTTATTAGAGACTTTGAGTGAAACATATTGACCGGCCTGAAATTCCAAATGTTGAGGCTTGATCAACTCAAAACTAAACTGAGTATATTTTACGTTATGTTGGAGCTTTTCTTCTAATTTAGCAATGTATTTGTGCATTATTTATCCCTTAGTGCTTTTTGAATGGCCATTAAACCCATCATCATGCATTTTTCTCTTGAGAGCGTAATTTCTTCCACGCCTAACATTTGTTTGAGATCATCAGTCGTCAATTGATTTATCTTTACAAAACTCATGCCTTTGACTTTAGCTGACAAAAAACTCATGCTGGCCATACTAACTACGCAACCCTTACCTTCCCAGCCAAGATCGGCAATTTTTTGACCCTCTTTATCTAGTTTGACATAGACCTCGATACTGTCCCCACAGGAAGGATTCACCTGACTTTGAGTAATATCAGCCCCCTCTAAAGGACCATAGTTTTGTGGGTGTCTAGCCTCAGTAATGATGGTTTCACGGTAAAGATCATCTGTCATGATTTGAAAACTTGCTTAATTTTCTCTAATCCTCTTACTAAAGAGTCAATATCATTTTTAGAAGTATAAACTTGAAAACTAACTCTGGTGGTCGCTTGCCAGCCAAAATAATTATGAAGCGGCATAGTACAGTGATGACCTGAGCGAACGGCAATCCCCTCGCTGTCTAAAATCTGTGCCACATCATGGGCGTGAACAGCCTGATGAAGAAATGCCACCGAGCCCAAACGATCCAACTGCTGTCCTGTCTGGAGTGATTTTACTGGGCCAATAATTTTTATTTCTGGAATTTGCTGGAGTTTTTCTAAAGCATAAAGTACCAGCTCTCTATCATGCTGTTCGATTTTTCTCATATCGAGTTGATATAAATATTCGCAAGCAGCGGCCAGCCCCACTACCGATGCTACATCAGGCGTACCAGCTACAAAACGCTCGGCTAGATCAGGGTTAAACTCGGTTTGGGCTGGTAGTACTGAGAAAATCATTCCCCCACCAAACAACCACGGACTCATTTCCCCAGACTCTAGCAGTTCTTTTCTAACTAATAATCCACCCACCCCCATCGGTCCAAGCATTTTATGACCACTAAAAGCATAAAAGTCTGCGCCCAGTTGGTGAAAATTAATAGGCATGTGCGGAGCCGATTGAGCGCCATCAATCAATAATCTTATTGGCGTGTCCTTTTGGTGCTGTTTAATTAATTGAAGTATTTTTTTAACTGAATTAACCGTTCCAGTAGCGTTAGAAACATGAACCAATGCTACTAATTTTATGGGAAAAATCTCAAGTTTCTGTCTTAATTCATCAAGTCTTAACCGTCCATTTTCATCTACTCCCACTAACTCCAACTTTGCGCCTGTTCTTTTACAAACTTCCTGCCAAACCACAAAATTAGCATGATGTTCCATGAGGCTAGTAACAATCACATCACCTTCTTTAAGAATGTGATCGGCCCAGCCATAAGCCACTCCATTAATAGCTTCGGTGGCATTGCGAGTAATTATTAGTTCTTGCGAATCAGCTCCGAAAAACTTAGCAATCGTATTGCGACTCTCTTCAAAAACTGCAGTGCTTTCATCAGACAGTCGATGCACCCCACGATGAACATTGGCATTATGCCCAGTATAATAATTAGAAATTGCTGTAATTACCTCTTGAGGCTTCTGAGAAGTAGCCGCATTATCTAAATAAACTAACGGCTTATCATTAATATAACGAGATAAAATCGGAAATTGAGATTTTAACATTTGTGAACCGAGCATAGGTTTAATTCTACCATTCTTATTTTGATAAAAATCCCTTGATAATCAAATCTTGCGCCTGTTTTTTGCAAAGTCCCCGACTCATTAAATAAAATAACTGCTGAGGATTAATATTACTGATGCTAATGGCATGTGAACATTTAACATCATCAGTCATAATTTCTAAATCTGGTACAGCCTCGACATAAGCTTGATCTGATAAGAGTAAAATCCGCTCGGTAAGAAAAGAATTGCTTTGACCACAGTTAGGATCAATGACGATTTTACCCTTAAATTTTAATTGACTTTTATCTCTGACCACCCCCTTGAGAGTAGTAATAGCTAGGGTGCGTGGAGCACAGTGATGGATAATTATTTCGACACTTACCTGCTCATCTCTTTTAGTTTCAAAAATTCCAATAATCTCTACTTCATCCCCGGGTTTAGTAAGTGTAATCACATGCTTGCCTGGATTTTTAAGCATAATTTTTCTCATCCAATGCTCCCCTCCATCTCATGATCAATCAACCGGTTCATCTCTACCGCATACTCTAATGGGAGCTTACGGACTAGATCTTCAATAAAACCATTCACTATCATTTTGCGAGCATCTTCTTTGGTAATGCCCCGGCTCATTAAATAAAAGAGCTGATCATCGCCAATTTTAGACACCGTTGCCTCATGCTGGACTTCTACTTGAGAGTTAAAAACTTTATCGATTGGATAAGTGTCAGAGCGAGACTTGGAGTCTAATAAAAGCGCATCGCAAACCACGGTATTTTTACTATGATGAGCCTTAGGACCCACCCAAACCAGACCGCGATAACTAGCTCTGCCCCCATTTTTACTAATCGATTTAGAAACAATTGTAGAACTCGTATGAGGGGCTAAATGAATCGCTTTGGCTCCTGTGTCTTGATGTTGACCTGCGCCAGCTAGAGCCATTGAGAGCACTTCGCCCTTAGCCCCCTTGCCAGCCAGAATAAACCCAGGGTACTTCATCGTCACTTTAGAACCCATATTAAAATCAGTCCAAATCATCTCCGCTTCTTCTTCTACATAAGCCCGTTGGGTGACTAAATTATAAATATTTTTGTACCAATTTTGCACAGTCGTGTATTGACAACGCGCGCCTTTTTTAACAAAAATTTCTATCACCCCGCTATGAAGTGAGCTGGAGCTAAACTGAGGGGCAGTACAACCTTCAATATAGTGAACTTTGGCCCCTTCATCAACAATAATTAAGGTTCGCTCAAACTGACCGGAATTTTGCGCATTGATTCTAAAATAGGCTTGTAGGGGCAATTTCACATCAACGCCCGGTGGTACATAAACAAATGATCCACCAGACCATACCGCAGTGTTTAAAGCAGAAAATTTATTATCACCAGCAGGAATAACTTTACCAAAATACTCTTTGACTAAAGCTTCATGTTTGACCAAACCCTCATCCATGGACAAAAATTCAACTCCATACTGAGACCAGATATTTTTCAACGAACCATACACCACTTCACTGTCCAGCTGAGCTTTGACTCCAGCCAAAACTTTCTGCTCAGCTTGAGGAACGCCCAAACGTTCAAAAGTAGCTTTAATTTCTGGCGGCACATCTTGCCATGAGAAAACTTGATCGTCTGTGGGGCGTAAATAATATCTAATTTGATCAAAATTAATCTCAGATAAATCTGCGCCCCAGTTGGGCATGGGCTTAGATTTATAGATCTCATAACCCTTGAGGCGTTTGGCAAGCATCCATTTTGGCTCATTCTTCAGGGCAGAAATTTCTGCAATCACTTTTTTGGTCAAACCAGGTTTTGAGATGTATTTGTAAAAAGTAGTGGAAAAAGAATCACCATGCTTGTAGCGCGCCATGATTTAGCTCCATTTTTGATAACCAGCTTGTTCTAATTTTTTTACTAGCTCTTTGCCGCCACTCTCCACTATTTTGCCCCTCACCATCACATGAACAAAATCAGGCTGAATGAAGTTTAAAATCCGCTGATAGTGAGTAATTAAAATCACTCCAGTGTTGTATTTAACAATATTATGTTTAATCCCAGCGGCAACGGCTTTAATCGCATCAATATCTAGGCCTGAATCAGTTTCATCTAAAACTGCAAATTTTGGCTCTAAAACCGCCATCTGCAAAATTTCCAATCGTTTCTTTTCCCCACCAGAGAAGCCTTCATTTAAACCACGTTTAAGTAACTCAGGCTTAACTTGCAGCTCTTGAGCCAATTTTTCTAAATATTTTCTAAAAGCCATGACTGAATCAAACTGCTTCTCTTTTTGACCAGCAAACCGAGCTTGATAAACTTGCCGTAAAAAATTCTGAACTTTTACTCCCGGAATCTCCACCGGGTATTGGAAAGCTAAAAACAAACCAGCCCGAGAGCGCTCGTCTGGTGACATGACTAAAAGGTCTTGCTCATCCAAACTCACTTTGCCGGCGGTGACTTTATAGGCCGGATGTCCAGCTAAAGCACACGCTAGGGTAGATTTACCTGAGCCATTTGGGCCCATGATCGCGTGGATCTCACTAGCTTTAATTTTTAGAGAAATTCCTTGGAGAATTTTTTTCCCCTTAACACTAGTGTGAAGATTGTGGATACCCAGCATAGAGTTCATCTTAGAAAGCTATTCTAGCAAGAAAAAAACTTATTGGGTAAGAAACTATTAAGTGGCTTTGGATTGCTTAGCATTAGATTGCCAAATATCATTCACTGCTTGTTGGAGTATAGTAGATATTTGAGCAAGTGTCGCTGTTTCTTCTTGAGTCAGGTCTAAAATTTCTTTGTAATTGGCAAGCAATTCTATTAATGCAAACAATAATTCATTGTCAAGCTTCCCTCGTTCTAATTGAGTTCGAACACCCTGTTGAAAGTTTGAAATTTCTGGCCTAACTCCTGACATGTTTTTCCTTTTGTACTTAAGTATTTTTGATACTATTTGATATTATAACACCCACTGACAGTTAAACAAACTTTGGCATCGATATTTTTGCAGAGAACTCATTGGGAAACTATGCTACCAAAAAGTAGTAAAATGATTTGAGCTAATGACAAAATCTGAATATCCTTATCCTCAATACAAACATGCGGAAGATTTTGACTTGCTTTTATATCTAAAAGGCTTCATCACAAAAAATGTTGGCAGGTATCCTCTGGCTACTAGAAGACAAAGAGCTGTATTGCTGGGTGAGTATCGCAACCAAAAAACTGAAGGCAGAGAACAAATTAGAAAACGAAGTAAAAACTTGAGAGAAGTGACTCGACAATTCACTCAACAGCAAAAAGACATAACTGTGAATGTTGAAGGAATTGGATCGCTTTCATCCAGGTATGTCATCTTAAGCTTAGATAAACAATCAGAAAAAAAAGCAAAACCCAAATCATTAATTTTTTTAATTCCCGGCATTTCAAATGATATTGAAGGCTCTGGCATGCTAGGACAATACCTGGCTCTAGAGGGTCATCAAATTATTGTTCTCAGTTACCCGGAATCTTGGCATGGAAAAGTTACTGATCAATTTGCAATAGCAGTTGAAGAAAATGAGAATTTTGAGCCACACACACATTTTTTTCAACAAATGATTTCTCAAATCACAGCTCTAGAAAAATTAGATCCAGCCAACACCCAAAACGGTTTAGAAATATGGGGATACTCTACAGGAGCTGTCATTGCTGCTAAGTTATTGAAAGAAGAAAAATTCAAGCAGCATGTTAAAAGAGCTGTATTATGCTGTCCTGCCGCCTGTACAGATAAACCAATTAGACAAAATTTAGGCCTCAGTGGTCTGAGAGATTATCTAAAAACCATCTTAGACTTTAGAAATTTTCCACACATGAATCCTTCACTGACTACTACAGTAAAAAAGACCGACCAAGAAAGAACGTTAATGCTCAAAGTACACATGGCTCTTAGAAAACAAGCTCTCAAAAAATATTCATGGTGGAAAGATATTTCTTTAGATCAGGGACAAATTTTTATGGTGTCAGCAACCCAAGACAAAATAACCCAAAGTAAGAGTGTGTTGCAAGAAATAAGAGAGTCCAATCCAGATATAATAATAAGAGAAGTTGAAGGCTCACATGCTGTGGCCTTAACTAGACCAGAGAAAATTTTGAAAGCAATCAATCAAGATTCTTAACAATCCTCTAGATCAAACTCATCTGCACCCCATTGCCTTTATCTGGAGTAAAAGTAAAATCAACACTACACTCAATAAGTCGATTCCATTTATTGCGAAACTTAACCTGGCCTTTATTCAAACCATAATCATAAAGATCTCTGGTCATTGCCACATCCTGCAGACAGTAATCTCGTAGTTTATCTAACTGGCCTGTTTGATAATACTTAATCGCATCCAGCCCATCACCAGTTTTGCCTATCCCCAAAGTCTCTTTAGCCACCGCATCCAGACCAATGCGATGCCCCACGCTGTCTTTAATCCTGCCCATGAGATCTAGGGTAGGAATTTGAGAGAGATCACCAGAATAGTAATTAACCATTGCGGGCATATCAAAACCGTCAATGTTAAACCCCACCACCACATCAGCTGTTTCTAAAATTGGGAACAACGCCGGTAAATCTTTTTCAAAAAAACCTCTGGGCTCACCAACGCCAACCATGCCCTCACGAATCACAATGCCCACAAACGAAATCCCCAGTTTTTCAGGAAAATAACCGCCAACTTCATCAAAAGTACGTTTCGTTTCAACGTCTAAAAATATGTGCTTCATTAACTGGTTTCTTTGAATCGACGCGCCACTTCTGCCCAATCAACTATCTTCCAAAAAGCCTTAATATAGTCTGCGCGACGATTTTGATACTGCAGATAATAAGCATGTTCCCATACATCAAGTGTTAAAATCGGAGTTTCATCTTCAATTAAAGGAGAATCTTGATTAGCTGTGGAATAAACTTGCAGATCACCATCATTATCTACCACCAACCAAACCCAACCCGAACCAAAATGGCTCAGGGCGACTGTTTCAAACTCTGCTTTAAAATCATCTAAGCTCTTAAATCTAGTCTCTAAGGCTTCGCTTAGATTTCCTTTGGGAGCTCCGCCGCCATCTGGCGAAATCACTGTCCAAAATAATGAATGATTAGCATGACCACCGCCATTATTTTTAACTGCAGTCTGAATATCAGCCGGAAGATCTTCAAGATTCCGCAACAACTCTGTTACGTCTTTTTTGAGTAAATCAGGGTGTCCTTTTAAGGCCGTATTAAGCTTGTCCACATAACCTTGATGGTGCTTGGAATAGTGAATCTCCATTGTGACTGCATCGATAGAAGGCTCTAGAGCATCGAATTCATAAGATAAATCTGGCAAAATAAACATGATCGCCTCCTTATTCTTTTTGTTGTTCGTTAGTAATTCTTACTAACTCTATCATCCGATCGCGAGCAGTAGTTTCTATAAAAGATTGAATAGCTGATAAATCAAGACTTTCGTCTTCTTGACGCATCTTGAAGATCTCAGGCCATAAAATATTCCCCGCCACAAAGCCCACGGCTCCATTTTCTAAAACAATCCGCAGCTGCTGTTTGTTTTTTTCATAATCTTGATCCTCTAAACTCACTATCCAGGGATGGTCAAGCTCAGCAGTTAAAGTAGCTGTGGC
>Ga0180009_10002654_pt1 | contig 20895 bp, 22 predicted proteins | sample OS_PC_MetaG_FD_123537 | JGI IMG/M metagenome (GOLD analysis project Ga0180009, IMG submission 123537) | Groundwater microbial communities from the Aspo Hard Rock Laboratory (HRL) deep subsurface site, Sweden - OS_PC_MetaG | ecosystem: Environmental > Aquatic > Deep subsurface > Groundwater...
AAAATTATTTCGGTCCATTTTCCGGATATCGATTCCGATCTGGCCGAGAATGCCGTCAATGCCTTTTATAAGCTGCGGCAGATAGAGAACATTGAGAAAAAACCGGCCACCCGGGAGCTGATTAACTGGATCCGGGCACTGGAAGCAGACCCTGACTTTAAACCCAAACAGCTGCCCAAGGGGGAACTGCCGTTTCTGGGAGTGCTGTTTAAAAAGAGCCAGGACTACGAAAGGGCCGCCCATATCGTCAGCTACCGTAAAACCTTCTAACTATGTTCATCGATTTTTTCTACAAATTGCGGGAAGCAGGGATTCAGGTCAGTCCCACTTCCTTTTTAACGCTGCAAAAGGCGCTGGGCTTAGGTCTGGTGAACTCGCTGGATGAGTTTTACAGGGCCTCCCGAACGATATTGATTAAAAGTGAGCGCTATTTTGACCGCTTTGACCAGGTGTTTGCCCACTACTTTGAAGGGGCTGAGATGCCGGCTTATGAAGAAGTTGATTTCGATGAGATGACGCGGATGATGCTCGAAGAGTGGCTGCGAAACCCGCGGGGTCTGGCCGATGCCCTGGGTGTGGATGAATCCACTTTAAACAAGCTCAACCCGGAAGAACTGATTGATTATTTCAAGGAACGACTCAAGGAGCAGAAAGAACGCCACGACGGCGGCGCAAAGTGGATCGGAACCGCGGGCACCTCGCCGGTGGGACATTCCGGGTATCATCCCAACGGAATGCGCGTGGGGGGCGTGTCGCGCAACAAGTCTGCCGTCAAAGTCGCCCTGGAGCGGCGCTATAAGGATTATTCCCTGAGCGGGCCGCTGACCCAGGCCATGGTGGGGGAGGCGTTAAAACGGCTTCGCCATATGATGCCCACCGGACCGAGGGATCAGCTCAACATCGATGCCACTATTTATCAGACCATGAAGAACGCCGGTGAAATTGAAATTGTTTTTGACCGCAGCCTGCGGGACCGGCTGAAGATCATTCTCGCCATCGACAACGGGGGCTGGTCCATGGATCCCTACATCCGGGTGGTGCAAACCCTTTTTGATTATGCCAGGGCCCAGTTCAAGGATCTGAAAACGTATTATTTCCACAATACCATCTATGATATTCTGTGGGAAGATCCGGCCAGACGCAAAAAACCGAAGATGCTGGAGGAATTTACCCGCATGGACCCGGAAACGCGCCTGGTGGTGTTGGGCGATGCCAGCATGGCGCCCTATGAACTGATGGCCACCGATGGTTCCATCTATGTCGGTGACCGCAGCTCCATGCCCAGCATAGAACGACTGCATTTTCTTGCCAAAATGTTCAAGCACAGTGTCTGGTTGAACCCCGTTTCCATCCAACGCTGGGATTACACCCATACCATCCGGCTTATCCGCCAGATTTTTCCCATGTTCGAACTCTCCATTGACGGGCTGGAAGGTGCCGTGGAGCATCTGAAGGTAAAGTAGCGTTGCGTTTCCGCAAATTTTAAAATCCCGCCCGGCCTCCCTTCACAAAGAGACTGTGTCGTAATTGTAAAAGCCAGCGTTCCAAGAATTTTCGTCATTCCGGGCTTGATCCGGAATCCAGAATATTTTCAAGTTGATGTTCACCTGGATGCCGGATCAGGTCCGGTATGACATGGAGAAAAAGAATCCATTATAACAATTACGACACAGCCTCAAAAGGGAGGGGCAAAAGTTCCCCCTTTAATAAAGGGGGTTAGGGGGATTTTTAGAGTAAAATAGTTGGAAGCGTCCGGCTTACAGACCGAAAAAGGCCGCGCCGTATTTAATGGCCGTAAAGACGATGACACCCGCGAGCATCCATTTGATAACCCCGGCAGGAACAAATTTCTGGCAGCGCGCGCCCAGATACATGCCGGCCATTCCCCCTATCCCGAAAAGGGTTCCCAGAAGCCAATCCGGCGCAACCGACATGTTGGGATAAAGTGGGGCGATGGCCTGATAGAAGGCAACCCCCGCCACCGACGTAACGAAAGTCCCCATGAGCGCGGCCCCTGCTACGGTATAAACCGGAAGATGAAAGAAAGTCACAAAAAAGGGAGCAATGATCGCTCCGCCGCCAATGCCGTATATGCCGCCAATGATTCCCACGATGAAGCTAAGAGCGAAGATGCCCCAGAAGGGAATATCGAACTGTTCTTCGTAAAAGGTATAGCCGAGCCGTTTCCGATTAAAATGGGTAACTCGCACGGCCGGCAATGTATCTTGGGCGGCATCCGGTCCGGCAGCCTTCCGGCGATAGCTGCGCACCAGCTCCTGGAAGCGTTTTTCGCTGGCGGCTTTGTCCTTACCTCCCGAATCTTTTCGCAGCAGGTCGCGGATCATTTTAAGGCCGATATACAGCAGTACACCGGCTGCGAACAGTTTGAAATGCTTTGGGTTGGGGAGATAGGCAATCCGCACGAAAGCGCCGATGAATACACCCGGAAGGGTGCCGGCCACCACCACCCAGGTCAGCGGCCAGACCATGCGGCCTTCCCGGTAGTACCGGTAAACACCGCTGGGGATGGCGACAATGTTGAACAATTGATTGGTGGCGCTGACGGAAGGGTTGGTGTATCCGAGAAACGACATCTGAAACGGCAGCAGCAGGAATGCACCGGAGACACCCCCCATGGAGGTAAAAAATGAAATCACAAACGCCACCAGGGGGGGGAGCCAGGGGGAGACTTCGATTCCGGCGGTCTGGAAAAACATGATGAACCTCCTGAGAGAAAGGAGATATTTTGAGTTGACAACACAAACACGAAAATAATATAATTCGTGTTACTATAACAATGGGCGTGAAAGCTTGTCAAGTACGAATGTGTTGTTTTCTAATATTTTCGAATATGGTAAAAAATATCGAAGCGGTCTGGTTTTCGATCGATCGTCCCGGGAATATAGGGCGGGACAAAAGAGACATGACAATAAAATCGAACAAACTACAATCCGGCGCAGAATCGATTACGGAGCGTACCAGCCATACCCGTATCCTGGCCGTTCCAAAAGACAGCCGCTCTCTGGATACCCTTCAATTGGGCCGGCTGGAACTGTCCTTTCGAGATTGGGTTGAGCGCACGACGCGCGGAGATGTGCGCCGGTCGCGCAAGCGGATTTTACTTATTTTCATGCTGATTCGCTACACCGGGGCCAAGCTGAACGAGGTGCTGGCCCTTGATCCGTTTCAGGACATCGATTTTGACCGGCACATGATCATATTGGGCAATCCGGCCGCCGGTCGTGATCGCACAAAACGGGAAGTTCAGATATCGGAAGCGCTCGCCGAAGAAATTCAGACCGCACTGGCGGAACCCGCATTTCAAAAGTCCTTAAGCAATCTTTTCAATGTGGACCCCGGCCATGTCCGCCGTAAGTTCTATGAGCGCGCCGCAGCCTGCGGTTTTCCAAAAGCGTTGGGCGCTCCCGATGCCGTTCGAAAATCTCGCGCCGTGGAGTTGATGCAGAGCAACATGCCGCTTCCGGCGGTTCAGAGGATTTTAGGTCATTCCACTCCGAACCTGACCAGTTCTTATGTTACGTTTTCCGATGATGATATCCGCGTTGTAACCCGTCACTTCATGGAAAAAGAGTCCCTTCGGAAAACCAGCGCCCGTAATATATTTTTCGGTAAAATCCGTGCGATCCGCAGGGGCGATATCCAGGCCATGGTGGAACTGACCACCATCGGCGGGGATTTGATTGCGACGGTTATTACGAAAGACAGCCTTTCGCGCCTTGGTCTGAAAGAAGGAACCCTGATTTCAGCCGAAGTCAAGGCACCCTGGGTGGTTCTGTTCAAAGGGGAAGGGGAACCGGACACATCGGCCGACAACCGGTTTCGCGGAATTATCTACCGTATTCTATCAGGCGCTGTTAACACCGAATACGTGGTGCGTATCGCCGATGGAACCGAGTTGTGTTCTCTGGTCACCAGCGAGAGCAGCCGCCGGCTTGATCTTCACGTGAACGATCCGGTCTGGGCTGTATTCAGCAGCTTTTCGGTGGTGCTGCATGTCGATTGACAATAGGTCGAAGTCCATCATTAATACAGAATTTGAGCGGTGGTTGGGAGAACAGTATTGATTTTTATCGTCAAAACACCTGATGAAGCGATCAACCGGAAATTGAAAGCCTTCCTCTAAGCCGAGTCATCTGATGGATATTTTCGATATAGGTGATTAGTAGTCTGGATATTATTTGCCCGTTTTGGTAAAGTGCCATATCGAGTTGGCATTCAGATTTATGAATGATAAATATATTTATTTCTGTTACTTATCATAAAAAATTCTATTATTTCTTCTCTGGCACATTACTTGCTGAAAACAATTAATGAACTTGGGACTAAGTGCGCTTTGAATACTATCAGAAATTTCTGGAGGAATGCGATATGCATATGATTGCGGGAGAAGGGCTTTCCAAAACCTATCAAACGGGTGAGGTGGCGGTGGATGCCCTGAAGGGTCTGGATTTTTCCATTGAAAAAGGGGCGTTTGTTTCTTTTGTGGGACCATCGGGTAGCGGCAAAACCACCCTGCTCAATCTTATCGGATGCCTGGACCGACCGACAAAAGGACACCTGCAGGTGGCCGGCATGAATGTGTCTGATTTTAACCGTAAAGATGCGGCCATGTTTCGGGGAAAACATATCGGTTTTATCTTTCAAAGTTTTAATCTGATTCCGGTCTTGACGGCCTATGAAAATGTGGAATACCCGCTGATCATGGTTCAGAACGTTCCGGCTGCCGAACGAAAAAAACGGGTGCTGGAACTGCTTGAGGCCGTCGGCATGATCGACCGGCAAAACCAGCTGCCGGACCAGTTATCCGGCGGTCAGAAACAGCGCGTGGCCATCGCCAGGGCGCTTGTTACCCACCCGGACCTGGTCCTGGCTGACGAGCCGACCGCCAATCTGGATCATGACACCGCGTATGGGATCATCCATTTGATGAAAAAAATCCGTAAAGAGGTTCAGACCACTTTTGTCTTTTCAACCCACGACACACGCATTATCGGAGAGGCCGAACGTATCTACCGGATCGAAGACGGCGTTTTGAAAAACGGGAATATGAAAGGGGGCGCCCATGTTGAATCTGTTTAAAATCGCCGCAAGAAATCTGCTCAGGTATAAAAGGCGAACGCTGCTGACATTGAGTCTGATTGTTCTCGGTGTGGTGTTTGTTGTGGTCTTTATCGCGGTCACCGGTTCTTTCAAGGCCATGATGATCGGGCAGATTACCGATTCTTTTGTGGGACACATCCAGATCCACCGCAAAGGGTACCTGGCGTCGATTGAAACCCTGCCGCTGACCCTGAATCTTAAACCCAACGCTGTCGAGAAGGTTGAGCATCTGCTGCAGGAAACCGCCGGGATAGAAGCTTATTCACCCAGGATAAAATTCAGCGGGATGTTCAGCAATTTTGCCGAAACCAGCAATATTCGGTTAAACGGTGTTTTTCCTGAAAAAGAAGTGGCGGCGATGCCTCTTTTCCTGTCAAGGATCAAAGAGGGGAACGGAAACCTCAAAACGGGAGAGATCCTGATTCCGGAGCTGCTTGCCAGAGGCCTGAAGGTCAAGGTGGGGGATGCAGTAGTTGTTATCGCTACCAATAAGGACGGTTCCGTAAACGGCAAACAATTCACTGTAAGCGGTATCATCGAGAGCGCTACCGGACCCGGCGGCCGGGACGGCTACATCCATATCGAGGATGCCATGGAAGTGCTCAGAATGGACGAGATGGAAATCAGCGAGATAGCTGTGAGAGTTAAGGATTTTAACCGGCTGCAGTCGGTATATGCAAGCCTGGAGGGTGTGCTTTCCCGGGAAATGAACAAAATGGGAAAACCTATATTCGAGGTACATGCCTGGCAGAAACTTACTCCGTTTTACAACATCGCCCGCATGATCGACGTCATGACGCTGTTCATCAAGCTGATGCTGATTGCCATTGTCCTGATCAGCATCATGAATGTGATGATCATGGCTGTGTATGAACGGGTTCGCGAGATCGGCACCATGGCGGCTATCGGCACACTGCCCGGTAAAATTCTCTCTCTTTTTGTCGTCGAAGGGTTCGGGCTCGGTCTAATGGGCGCCGTGAGCGGAAGTCTGATCAGCGTCGCCGTTATTTATATCATCAACCTGTCGAAAATTACGTTTGATTTCGGTCAGCAAAAGGGGATGCTCCTTTCAGCCGGCATCAGTATCGACGAACTGCTGATCCTGTCCGGCATCGTCATCGTCGTATCCATCCTGGCAAGCCTGCAGCCGGCGATTAAGGCATCCCGGATGGATCCGATCAAGGCTTTGGGGCATATTTAAGCAGGGCAAGATTTATTGTCTTGATATGGCTGCATCTTTCGATGCATTCTGAAATAAAAGGAGGTAAATCGTGCCTGTCGTTATGTATATGATACTGTTACTTGGATTGGCGTGGCCTGCGGTGGCCATGGACGCGAATCAACTGCTCAAACAGGTGGACCGGAACCTGGCGCCCCCTTCCTACGAGGCACACAGAAAGCTGATCAACATTGAGCCCAACGGGCGCAAAAAGGAGTTCGTCCTGTTCACCGTGAAAAAGGGCAAAGACAAAGTGGCAGCGCTTTTTCTCTCTCCCGCCAGCGACAAAGGCCGCAGCACCCTGAGGCTGGAGGACAACATGTGGCTTTACATTCCCAATGTCGCCAAACCGGTGCGCATCACCAGCCTGCAATCCGTCGTCGGCGGTGTGTTCAACAACTCCGATATCCTGCGGCTGGATTACGCCGACGAATATGATGCCATAAAACTTGAAGATCTGGGCAAAGAATATCTGCTGCAGTTAAAGGCCAAGACCAAAACCGTGGCCTATGACCGGCTCAAAATGTGGGTGGACAAGGGCCGGGTTTCGCCTTCCAAGGTTGAATGTCTGACGGAAGCTTCCATGCTGATCAAGACCCTTTATTTCAAAGATATCAAAGATTTCGGGGGCGGCATCGTCAGGCCTGCAGTTGTTGAAACCGACAGTCCGCTTTACAAGGGAGATAAATCGGTCATGATTTTTGCAAATGTCCGTGCCCGGGATTTCGCCGACGAGGTCTTTACGTTGACATTTATGCCCAAACTGGACTCGTTGCGACAGGTGCCGTAAAATCAAGTATTGTATCTCGTAAATTACGTATTCTGAATCTGGTTTTAAAGATACCTTTTTTGAAACAATCCCCCCGTTCCCCCCTTTGAAAAAGAGGGGTAATGGAGGGATTTTAATAAAGGGGGAATCCCGCCTCGGCAGGACTCCTCCCTTTCAAAAAGGGAGGTTGGGAGGCATTTTAATGCCTTGCCGTATTTATGAATATAATTATTAAGGTTGAAAGCCGGGGAGTGATAATTATTAAGCCTAAAATATTTTCATTACGGCGTCTGCTTTTATCTCTTTTGATTCTTTTTTATGCCGGCGTCTTATCGGCCCAAGAATATCAATTCGATATGGCCGAGATCGAGAAAAAACCATACAGCATCGGCGGTTTTCTCGAATTCAGGCCGGTACTTTCCGGCCTGGACCGGGAGGCAACCTTTTACCGGCTTAAATACTTTGGTCAGGACCCGGGAAGCACCCTCGAACAATACAATTTTGGTCTTCGACTGGAAGGGGGCTATGAGAAAGGCACGACCGGCTTCCATTTCAGTGCCGACGCCATCCTGAGCTACGAAGACCCGGGCTGGAGTGATGATATCGGACTGTTGGAAGGATATCTCTCATTGAAACCGGCAACCGGTTTTTCCGTAAACGCCGGGAAAAGGATGGTTCCGTGGGGGAAAGGATATGCCTTTAATCCGGTGGCGTTCGTGTCCCGCCCCAAAGATGTAGACGATCCCACCGAGGCCCTGGAAGGATATTTTCTTATCGATGCCGATATCATCAAGAGTTATCAGGGACCGCTGAAAACCCTGTCCTTTACCCCGGTAATCCTTCCGGTAACGGACGACATCAACGATGATTTCGGGGAAGCCGACCATATCAATTTCGCGGCAAAGCTCTATCTGCTCCTATGGGATACGGATCTGGACTTTATGGTTTTTACGGGTGACAGCCGTACAACCCGCTACGGGTTTGATTTCTCTCGCAATATCGGCACAAACTTTGAAATCCACGGGGAGGCGGCCTGGGTCACCGATTTTGAAAAGGAAAATATAGACAGTCAGGGCAAGCTCACCACTGAAACGGCGGATGTGCTGCAGGCGCTGGCAGGCATCCGGTACCTGACCGCCAACGACATTACTTACATAATTGAATATTATCACAACGGCGGCGGCATTGATGAGAACGACGCTGAAAATTTTTACAAATTTATCGAAAGTGCCTATGACCAGTATCTTGTCACCAGCGACAGTTCGCAGCTTGCGCGGGCATCGATGCTATCCCGCGGCACACTGGCCGCTACCAAGCCGATGCGCGATTATCTGTATTTTCGGGCAAGCATGAAAGAGCCTTTCGACCTCCTTTACTTTACACCTGCCATTACGACAATCGTAAATCTGAACGATCAGAGCCTGTCCGTGACACCCGAATTTGTCTACACTGCGATAACCAACCTGGAACTGCGGCTGCGCAGCGCTTTCCTGATAGGTGCGCGACGGACCGAGTTCGGTGAAAAACAGAATGATTACAAGCTGGAATTAAGGATAAGATATTATTTTTAAAAATCTTGACATGTCGTTTAGTTGGCTATATATTCACAAAAAGCGATATGGAGACAGGCAATGAAAGAATTCATAAAAGTGATGAAAGCAGTATCGGATCCCAGCAGGGTCAAAATATTGAAAATGGTGCAGCGTCGCGTCATGTGTGTGTGTGAAGTCCAGGCGGCTCTTGGCACGGCCCAGTCAACGGCCAGCAAACACCTGAAGATTCTGGAAGACGCTGGACTCATTATATCTTTTAAAGACGGTACGTGGGTGAATTACAGTCTCGCGGACGGCTCCCAAAGCCCTTATGCCGCCAGCATGATCGGTAATATCAAGCACTGGCTCGAGGGTGAACCGGAAATCGTGGAGTTGATGAAAAAGCTGCCGGGAATTCGCAGAGAGGACATCTGTAAAGGGTAAAAAATTTTACCCCTAATACATTGTATTATCGCGATATATAATTATATGGTTTGCGGCATGTAATAAAGGAGGCAGTTGAATGAAAGAACGGTACAAATTAATTCTGATAATCGGGGTATTCCTGATGGCTTATTTTATTCCATGGAGCCATCCCACAATCCGGCAGTCCGGGTTGGAAGCGTTCATGATGCTTCAGGAATATGCCCGGGAGCATGTATTGACCTGTCTGATACCGGCTTTTTTTATTGCTGGCGCCATCGCTGTCTTTGTATCCCAAGCGTCTGTTTTAAAATATTTCGGCGCTCAGGCTAAAAAAATACTTTCTTATTCGGTTGCGTCTGTCTCCGGCACCATCCTGGCGGTGTGCTCCTGCACGGTTCTGCCGCTGTTTGCCGGTATTTACACGCGGGGCGCCGGGATAGGGCCTGCTACCGCTTTTCTTTACTCCGGGCCGGCGATTAATGTACTGGCCATCAGCCTGACGGCTAAGATTCTGGGCTGGCAGCTGGGTTTGGCGCGTGCAGTAGGTGCTGTTTTTTTTGCAGTGATTACCGGTCTGCTGATGGCGTTTATTTTCCGAAAAGATGATGCCGCCCGCACCATGGGCCAGATTTACGTGCCGGAAGCCGGGGCCAAAGAACGAACGCTCGCACAGGATACGCTCTATATCGGCACCATGGTATTGATCCTGGTGTTTGCGGCTTTTGCCAAGCCGGCCGAAGGATCGACCGGGTTATGGCCCGCCATTTTTGCGGCCAAGTGGTATATTACGATAGCACTGCTGATCGTTCTGGGTTTCATGCTGAAAGCCTGGTTTAACGGCGATGAACGCAAAAGCTGGGTGGAATCGACCTGGGGCTTTATGAAGCAGATTTTTCCGCTTCTGGTCGGTGGGGTATTGGTGGCAGGCTTCATGCTGGGGCGTCCCGGACATGCGGCGTTGATTCCCGATCAGTGGATTCAATCCCTACTGGGAGGTAATTCGCTGGGGGCAAACTTGATTGCCTCAGTTGCCGGCGCTCTCATGTATTTTGCGACACTTACTGAAGTACCCATCCTGCAGGGACTTATCGGAGCCGGCATGGGCAAAGGCCCGGCCCTGGCGTTGCTGCTGGCCGGACCGGCATTATCACTACCCAACATGCTGGTGATCGGCAGCGTCATGGGCGTTAAAAAGACGGTCACCTTTTGCAGCATTATCGTGATCATGTCTACGATTGCAGGTATGCTTTACGGCAGTTTCGCCGGGTAAAGGGATAAGACTAATGGAATCTTATGGTGTCGGACAAATTATGATCGGCGACCACCGGAGCGGCATTATTCGGATTTCGTTAGCGACTGAGGAGGTTAAATATGTCAGCGAAAATAGAAGATATATTGAAAGGTCCCGAGAAGATACCGCAGCATCCGCAAAATGTTTCGCAAAATGACAAGAAAAGATGAAAAGATGGGTGAGTCTCCCCCCAGCCGGTAGTTGGCCGGCGTATATTGAAATTTCCCGATGATACCCAGGTCGGCGTCATTGGTCTGGACGAGATCATGGCTGAACTTTACACCGAAGGTAGAAAGGCCACCGATGAGATCGCCGAAGAGATCATCAGCAGACTTGAATCAAGAAAGAATTATATCCCTTCGACTGAACGTGTCCGTAAAGAGTACGCATATATCCTGCTTAAGGAATACAGACAGTTCGTTAAGGAACGGTCCGCCAGCAGCCGGTAGAGATGGTTGGGATACGATTGGAAGGAGATAGGTTAAAAGAAAATTTATGACGAGTAAATATAAGATTCTTTTTTTATGCACCGGCAACTCCTGCCGCAGCCAGATGGCTGAGGCCTGGACACGTGAATTGAAAGGTGATCAGTTTGAATCTTACTCCGCCGGGGTTGAGCCCAAAAGCATCGATCCGCGGGCGGTCAAAGCCATGGCGGAAGTCGGCATTGATATTTCCGCACAGACTTCCAAGGATATTGAGGCGCTCGGCAAACAGGAATTTGATTACGTGGCAACTCTCTGTGATCACGCCAATGAGGCTTGCCCGTTTTTCCCGGGCAAAACCCGGCGGATTCACCGGGCGTTTGACGATCCGCCTAAACTGGCGGCAGGTATCGCCGCTGAGGAAGCCGCCATGGCATTCTATCGCCGGGTAAGGGATGAAATTCGCGCTTTTGTGGAAAAATTTCCAATATCACTTGCCGAACCTGATAATGATTAATTTGTAACAACCGAAAAGAAAATTAAAAAGGAGAAAAAAATGGAAATTAAAGTATTGGGGCCGGGATGCCCAAAATGTAAACAGACAGAAAAAAATGTTTTGGAAGCAATTGCCGAGACTGGTGCGGATGCCAAGGTTGAAAAAGTAACCGATATTATGAAGATTGCAGGATATGGAGTGTTCGGCACGCCTGCGGTCTTGGTGGATGGCGAGGTAAAGTGCGTGGGGAAAATACCTACCAAGGAAGAGGTCAAGGGCTGGATCAGCTAAAAAATATCGATTTTAAAATAATCAGGGAGGTTTTGAGGAGGATTTCAACCTAAAGAATGAAGATATCAGAAAAGTAAAAGAAGCGGTTCTAAAAACCTGTGATCAAACAGTATCCGAGGCAAACACAAATGCAAACGTTCCAGGAACCTGCTGCTGAAATGCATCCAATGAGAATCAAAACCCCAATAGCGGTTTTTTCGCTTTTAGGCTGTTTATTTCTTTCGACTTTCTCAATCTTCTGGGGGGATGTGAACGCCCAAGAGTTCAGCATGGTGCCGGCCAGGGGAATGGTGACCATGATCGATCTGGGAGCAGATTCCTGCATCCCCTGCAAAATGATGGCGCCGATTCTGAAAAAGCTTGAAAAAGAATACGGCGGGCGGGCCGCCATCGTCTTTATCGATGTCTGGAAGCACAAAGATCAGGCCAGACGATTCAGCATCCAGGCCATTCCTACCCAGATCTTTTTCAACAAAGAGCAAAAAGAGGTTTACCGGCACCTCGGGTTTATGAGTGAAAAGGCCATTGTCGAACAGTTCAAAAAGATGGGAGTCGAGTAGATGGCTGTTGATGGAAAGACCTGTGACCGGTGCGCTGGAACCGGGGACGAACTCCATCAGCTTGTCGATCACCTTCGCAAAGAGTGTGCGCCGCGGGATGTTCATATCACATTAAAGGAAGCGAAGCTTACAGAAAAGCAGATAGGAGAATCAAACCACATTTTCATAAACGGAATTCTGCGTTGCTGAAATGCTTGAAACGTTATTCTTGATCGTAAACAACTGGATGGTAAGCGGTTCATACATTGCTGCCGTGGGGTGTTTTGTCTGGGGCATGATCAGTGTGCTGTTCAGCCCCTGCCATCTGACCTCGATTCCCTTGATCGTGGCCTATGTGGGAGGCCAGCAGAAAGCGGTCAAACCGAAAGACGCCGGGATTTATTCGGCTGTTTTTACCTTCGGTCTGTTTATTACCATCGCAGTGATCGGCATTATTTGCGCACTGTTGGGCCGGATGCTGGGAGACGTGGGAAATTTCTGGCAGATGCTGGTGGGTGCGGTTCTCATATGGGTGGCATTGGGGATGTTGGGGGTTGAAAAATGTTCTCTGTCCGGCAGCCTGTTGTACCGGTTGAAATTTTCCGGCCTGTTTGGGGCGTTTGCACTGGGCCTTGGTTACGGCATCCTTTCCGGCTCCTGCACCTTCGGATTCATTGCGCCGATTCTTGCAATGATTACGGTGCAGCAGAAGATTGCCACAGGAATCCTTTTTATCCTGCTGTTTGCAGTCGGCCACTGCCTGCCGATTGTGGTGGCCGGAAGCTTTACGGCAGCCGTCCGGCGGCTGATCGAAAACCGCACCTGGCAGGGCGCCGGTGTTTATTTTCGCAAAGGCGCCGGCGTGGTCATCGGGCTGTTGGGCGTATATTTTATTCTTAATCCGTTTTTTATTTCATAACAACCGGTATCATTAAAAAGGAGGGCAAGCATGTCTGAGATAAAACGGCTGTCATTTCTAGACCGATTTCTGACGCTTTGGATATTCCTGGCCATGTTCGTGGGCGTCATCGGAGGATACCTTTTCCCCGGAATACGAAATGTAATCAATTATTTTCAGGTGGATACCACCAACATACCCATTGCGATCGGATTGATCCTGATGATGTACCCACCCCTGGCCAAGGTGAAATACGAGCAGCTGGGACAGGTCTTCCGTAACTTTAAGGTCCTTTTGCTTTCCCTGGTCCAAAACTGGATCATCGGTCCGATCTTGATGTTTCTTCTGGCGATTGCCTTTCTCTCGGGTCAGCATGACTACATGGTGGGCTTGATCCTGATCGGCCTGGCCCGCTGCATCGCCATGGTGATCGTTTGGAACGATCTCGCTTCCGGCGATACGGAATACTGTGCAGGGCTGGTGGCATTTAACTCCATCTTCCAGGTCCTGTTTTTCTCCGTTTATGCTTATATCTTCATTACGGTGCTGCCGCAGTGGATCGGACTCCAGGGAATGGTGGTGGATATTTCCATCGGCCAGATCGCAGAGAGCGTCTTTATTTACCTAGGCATCCCCTTCATTGCCGGCATTATCTCGCGGGTGATCGGTCTGAAAACAAAAGGCAGGGAGTGGTATGAAAAAAAGTTTATTCCCAGGATCAGCCCGATTACACTGATCGCGCTGCTGTTTACCATCCTGGTGATGTTTTCCCTCAAAGGCGAATATATCGTCCAGTTGCCGTTTGACGTTGTCCGTGTCGCCATTCCGCTTTGCATCTATTTTTTTGTCATGTTTTTCGTTTCCTTTTTTCTTTCCATGAAAGCCGGAGCCACTTATGAACAGTCTGCCACCTTGAGCTTTACGGCAGCCTCCAATAATTTCGAGTTGGCCATTGCCGTAGCGGTGGCAGTGTTCGGCATCGATTCGGGCCAGGCTTTTGCTGCAGTGATCGGCCCCCTGGTGGAGGTGCCGGTGCTGATCAGCCTGGTTAATGTGGCGCTCTGGTTTAAAAGTAAATACTTCCCCTATGCCGTCGACACCCCGACCGGTGTCTGCCATGTTACCTGTGAGCCTTAAACGGAGCCGACATGCTGCTTGAAAATTATCAAAAAGAAATTTTTCGGCCGGAATGCAACCCCGGATTCGAGTCCGTACACTGCATTGCTCATTTAGATCAGGACGTCGCCTTGGTTCTGCCTTACCTCAATGCAGTGCTGGGCGGGTTTGAATATCTCAAAGACCCGCCGGCTGTAGTTTTCAAATCGCGCGGCCGATTGATCACGGTTCAGGGGCGTCAGATAGCCGTCAATGCCCTGAAAGATGAAGCCGAGGCGGATAAAATACTGGAATGGCTGAAAAGAGAAATTAATGAAGCCTGGGAAAATCGCGCTGATATCATTCCCAGTTATGAAGGCATACCAAAGCCGAAAATAATTGAAATTCTGAAACTGCTCCCGAGATCCAACTGCCGTAAATGCGACGAGGCCACTTGCATGGTTTTTGCGACCCGTGTTGCTGAGGGAATCAAAGGCCCTCGGGATTGCCCCTCACTGGATGAGCAAAATATCAAAAAGTTATCCGATTATATGGGCCGGTTTCAATTCGATTAAAGGGTGCAACTGTCGGAAGATACGGGTTGTTTGTGACAAACAAAGAAGAATTGGTTGTCAATTTTTTTGGAAATTCAGGCCATGTCCGTAAGATTGTAAAGTCGGCAGCTGTTTTCCCAGATATCAGATGCCAGCGCTTCCGGGGTGACGTTTCTGATTTCGGAAAGCTTGAACAAAACAGACTTGACAAAAGCGGGTTCATTGCGGCGGGTGTGGTTTTTTTCGGGCGCCGGGGTCAGGTAGGGTGCGTCGGTTTCAACGACAAGCCGATTCTGGGGGATGCTGCGGGAAAGTTCGCGCAGGCCGGCGCCCCGGTCCTTTAAGGTCAGGATGCCGGTAATTCCGATGTAAAATCCCATTTCCAGGTATTGCTTCAGCTCCTTTTCATTCCCGCTGAAGCAATGAACCACCCCTTTTCTTTCACTGTTCGGATATTGTTTCAAAAGCTCAAGCAGCCGGCCCTCACTGTCTCTTTCATGAAAAATGATCGGCAGGCCCAGCCTATCCGCGATTAAAAGTTGAGCCACAAACCAATGCTCCTGAATTTCACGGGGTGAATACATGCGGTTAAAGTCCAGACCGATCTCGCCCCATGCTTTCACCTTGGGGCTTTTGGCAATGCTACGCATGAAATCGAGGTCGGTTTTGCCGACGTCTTTGGCGTCATGGGGGTGCGTGCCGACGGAGGCAAAAAGGCCGGGGATCGTCTCGGCCAGTGCTACGGCTTTTTGCGAGCTGTGTTTGTCCGTACCGACCGTCAGAATAGCGCAAACCCCGGCAGCATGGGCCCGGCTGACGACTGCAGCGATATCGTTTTTATAGGCACGATCGTCCAAATGGCAGTGGGTGTCGAAAAGCTTCATGGCAAAAGATAAATATCAGTATTTGACTCTATGGATTCCGTTGATATAGTTTGGATACAAAGTATGAATATGTCCCTTGACATATGGGAGCAGAAGGGATAGAAATTTCTTTCTAAACATGTTGATAAACACCCTTTAATCGGTCAATTTTTCAGCGATTTTTATTAAAATTGCAGGGGTGTTATAAACCAGATAGCGCATTCCGTAAAGATTTATTATTTTTGGGAGGATAATCATTATGTTCAAGATAGTCAGACGGGAAGAAATGGCGGAGGGCACTGTAATTTTAAACGAAATCGATGCGCCTCTGATTGCAAAAAAAGCAAAACCCGGACAGTTCGTGATCCTGAAAGCCAATGAAACCGGGGAGCGGATTCCGTTGACCATGGCCGATACAGACACGCAGAAAGGCACCATTACCGTTATTTACATGGTGGTGGGAAAATCGACCGCGATTTTCAAAAGCTTAAAGGTGGGTGACGGATATATGGACATTATTGGGCCGTTGGGTAAACCGACCCATCTCGAGAAGGTGGGAAACGTCGTGTGTGTCGGTGGCGGAACCGGCGTGGCGGTGCTGCATCCCATCACGCGCGCCCTTAAAGAAGTCGGAAATCACGTGACCTGTATCATCGGCGCCCGAAACAAGGAACTGCTCATTCTGGAAGACCAGATGAAAGCGGCCTCCCATGAATTGATCGTCTGTACGGACGATGGATCATACGGCCGCAAAGGGTTTGTGACCGAAGCCCTTAAAGATGTGTTGGATAACAATGATATCCAGCTGGCGGTGGCGATCGGCCCGGTTCCCATGATGAAGTTTGTATCCAAACTGACCAAAGAATACAATGTCAAGACCATTGTCAGCCTGAACCCCATCATGGTGGACGGTACCGGCATGTGCGGCGGCTGCCGGGTATCCATCGGCGGCAAGACCCAGTTTGCCTGTGTGGACGGGCCTGAGTTTGACGGACACCAGGTCGATTATGATGAGCTGATGCAGCGGCTGCAGGCTTACGCCGAGCAGGAAAAACAGTGCTATGCGGACCATCAGTGTCGCATGAATCCATAGACAGGAGGGCTATTTTTTGGAGGAAAAGATGACGCAGCAAGAAGGTAAAAAAGAAAAAATATCCAGACAACCGATGCCGGAACAGGCCCCTGAAGTCCGGCGCAGGAATTTTGATGAGGTTCCCTTGGGGTTGAGTCCGGAAGCAGCCATGAAGGAGGCCCAGCGATGTCTGCAGTGCAAGAAACCCGGCTGTATCGCGGGCTGTCCGGTATCTGTCGATATACCGGGATTTATTAAACTTATCGAGGAAGGCGAATTTACCAAGGCGACCCGAAAGATATGGGAGCGCAACGCCCTGCCGGCGGTCTGCGGAAGGGTGTGTCCCCAGGAAAGCCAGTGCGAGGGGGTCTGTATTGTGGGCAAGAAGGGCGAACCGGTAGCCATCGGCAATCTGGAACGTTTTGCCGCCGATTATGAACGCAAGCACGGCAAGGGTGAACTGCCTCCCAAGGCAAAGCCCACCGGCAAAAAGATTGCGGTGGTGGGATCCGGTCCTTCCGGGCTGACGGTAGCCGGGGACCTGATTTTAAAAGGGCATGACGTTACTGTTTTCGAAGCCTTTCACCGGCCTGGCGGCGTGCTGGTTTACGGCATTCCGGAATTCAGGCTTCCCAAGGAAATTGTTTTTCAGGAAGTCAATTTTATGGAGCGGCTGGGAGTTCGGCTGGAATGTAATGCAGTTGTCGGACGGACCGTATCTTTAGACGAGCTGTTTGAAGAAGGTTATGATGCCGTATTCCTGGGGGTAGGGGCAGGACTGCCGCGATTTTTAGACATACCGGGTGAGAACCTGATCGGTATCTTTTCAGCCAATGAATATTTGACGCGCTCCAACCTCATGAAGGCCTACCGCTATCCGGAGTATGACACCCCCATCATCAAGGGTAAGAATGTCATTACCCTGGGGGCCGGTAATGTTGCCATGGATGCTGCCCGGACCGCCCTGCGCCTCGGCGCGGACGTCTCCCGGATCGTCTATCGCCGCTCCCGTCAGGAAGTTCCGGCCAGGGCCGCGGAAGTCCATCACGCCGAGCAGGAGGGGGTCGAATTTCATTTCCTGACCGCTCCGACAAAGTTTATCGGCGATGAAAAGGGACGGGTTGTCGGTATGGAAGGACTGAAGATGGACCTGGGCGAGCCCGATGCATCCGGCCGGCGACGTCCGGTCCCTGTCAAGGGGTCTGAATTCAGGCTGGAATGCGACCTGGTGATCATTGCCGTGGGCGCCGGCGCCAATCCGCTGTTGACCCAGTCCACCGAAGGGTTGCAGCTCAACAAGTGGGGATATATTATCGCCGAGCCGGAAACCGGAAAAACCAGCAAAAAAGGGGTCTGGGCCGGAGGCGATATCGTGACCGGGTCGGCCACCGTTATCTTGGCCATGGGTGCCGGCAGAGTAGCGGCCGATTCGATCCATAAATATTTAACTTGGGGATGGTAGCATCATCTAAATATTTGTTATCAAGGCCGTAAAGTGATCGGATGAAAAAAACAAAAGCCGGATTGGTATATATGCCAATCCGGCTTTTGTTTTTTTATAGTTGTTTTAAAATGGTAATGTGTTTCATCCATTGGGCAATTATTTTCGGTTGGAAGATGTTTGTGCAAACCCCTAAATTATTATATCGCAGGTCTTCATCAGCGCTTCCGTCAGATGTTTTTCCCTGCGGGTTAGGGCCGAGTCTGCGAACGTGCTGCCGTAATACGAATTGATGATCTGGGTGGATGCGGTGGTGAGTGTCGTTAAAAATGTATTTATATCACCGGCCTGGAGGTACAGGCTGGCATCGTTGACAAAGAGGATTTCTTTTGGCTGTTGCCGAAGCGAGCTGAACAGCGCTTCAATGGCGCGGGCATTTTGGACGGCCAACCGGTTGACATGCGCTTCATCGGCGCCCGTCAGGCGCGGTGCGGCGATAGTTGTTGTCTGGTAAAGAAGGGGCGCATCAGCCGGCGGCGTCATTTTCCCGCCGATACCATGGAGCGGGTCCGGCGCTATGTCGATAACGGCGATCCTGTCCGCATATCCGGCTTGAATAAACTCCCGCAGGATTTCCAGTGACCGGGCGGTTTTTCCAGATTTGACGTCTCCGATAATGAGGGTGCGTTTATTTAAATATGTCTTGACTGTTTCCATTTCCATCTCTTTCAAACACGCTGTAAAATAAGGCAGAGGGCTAACAGCAGCAGCGAAACAGCGATCGTCAGCCAGTCTGCCGAACCCATGCGATAGTCCTTGTAAAAGGTCCGCCCGGGGCGGCCAAAACCGCGGGTCTCCATGGCAGCCGCCAGTTCCTCCGCCAGCTGGAAGGCCTGGATCAAGAGCGGCCCCAGGAAGGCGGGGTAATGCCGAAGGGCGGACCAACCCGGTTCCAGGGGAATTCCGCGGGAGCGCTGGGCGTCTAAGACGTTTTTGGCTTTGCGACCGATCATCGGCACAAACTGAAGTGAGGTGCTGAAAACAAATGCAACCGGATAAGGCAGGCCGATTTTTACCAGTGAATTGCCCAGGTCTTCCGGGGTGGTGGAGCTGAAAAAAACGAAAAAGACTGAAACGAGATTCAGCAGCGCAAGGCCGGCCATCAGACCGGTATTCAGATCGGCCGTCCACCACGTTACCCCGCCGAAAAACACAGCCATTGGCAGGGACAACCGCAGCCAGCGCAAGTAAGCCCTGCCTTCTCCGATGAAGATCACAAAAGCGGCAAGCGCCCCCCATTCCGGCAGGAGCCAGGAAAGCCTTCTTGAGGCCACCACCAAAATGGTGAAAAAAAATGCTGTAATCAGCTTGGTGCGAGGGTCCAGTAAACGGTTCATGTTTGAAATTAAGCTTTTCTCCCAATTGGTCGTGAAAAAGGATTCAAGGATTCAAGGATTCAAGTGTTTACCTCTCACTTGAATCCCGGACCCCTCGACCCCTGGAACCCTTTAGGGCTCAACATCTGTTTTGGAGGTGATCCAATTATGCAAAATTTGCTTCTTAATTTGTTTATCTCTCATAAAGCCGAAACCGGTCGGTGGGCTCCAAATGGGCCCGCCCCATGGCGACTTGATCCCGCATGACCTGGTCGGGTGAGCCCGCGGCAACAATTTCACCTTTCGCCAGCAGCAGCCAGCGCTGGGCATATTGTTCGGCAAAGGACAGGTCCTGGGTGATCAGCAAAACGGCCTGGCCGCGCTGTTGGAGGTCTGCCAGCAGCAATCCCAGGGAGCGCCGAAAAAACATGTCCTGTCCGGCGGTGGGTTCATCCAGTGCCAGGATGGCGGGACGCGCCGCCAGGGCGGCTGCAAAGGCCACCCGCTTTTTTTCACCTTCGCTCAGCCGATAGGGCGCACGGTTCAGCAGGGGCTCCAGCTTAAACAATCGTACCAGCTCCTCTATCCAGGATTCATCATAGCATTGGAGCGCGTTTGCCCCCACGACGATTTCATCCCTGACCGTCAATTTAAAAAACTGGCTGCTGGGGTTCTGAAAGGCCACGCCCACGTAATGGGCCAACTGTGAGACCTTCAGCCCGTGGGTGGATTTACCCATGACGGCAATCTCACCCCGGGTCGGCCGGTTCAGCCCATTGAGATGCTTGAGCAGGGTGGTTTTGCCGGCGCCGTTGGCGCCTACGAGCGCCAGGCATTCTCCTCTGTTCAGGCTGAAGCTGATGTCCCGTAAAAGTGGCTTGCCGCCGGCAACAAAGGAAACGCGATCAACCCTTAAGACGCAGTCGCTATCGTTTATTTTGGTTGGCGTAAAGGGCGACGGAGCCGGCAGTTTGTCATTGGAAACTTTTGATTTCAGGCCGTCGATTTCAAGGGGAAGGGGTGATAGCCCCAGCTGGCGGCCGATACTCACAGAAAGGGGCGATTCAATGCCGTAAATTTCAATATCATGCTGCAGAACCTCGTCCGGAGAACCGTCCAGAACTATCCTGCCCTGATGCAGAACGATTATCCGTTCTGCGTCGGCGACCGTCAATCCCAGGCGGTGTTCACTGATGATGATGCCGGTGCCGTTTCGGTGAATCTCATTTAGCGCCGTGCGGACCCGGCGGACATTGACGGGGTCTAAATTGGCATAGGGCTCATCCAGAATGATCATCTGCGGCCCCAGGGCCAGGACCGCGGCAATCGCTACCAGCTGCTGCTCGCCGCCGGAAAGTTCCTGGGGGTTTTTCGGCAGCAGCGTTTCGATTTTGGCAGTGGCCGCAGCTTCAGCAATTCTTCTTTTCATTTCGCGGCGCGCAAGACCGATGCTTTCCAGACCGAAAGCAATTTCCTTTTCCACGGTC
>Ga0180009_10002655_pt1 | contig 20895 bp, 18 predicted proteins | sample OS_PC_MetaG_FD_123537 | JGI IMG/M metagenome (GOLD analysis project Ga0180009, IMG submission 123537) | Groundwater microbial communities from the Aspo Hard Rock Laboratory (HRL) deep subsurface site, Sweden - OS_PC_MetaG | ecosystem: Environmental > Aquatic > Deep subsurface > Groundwater...
GGCTCTCCTTCTTAAGAATAAAGAAGATATCTCTGTGCTTTGGGTAATAAGTAAACTAGCTTCCTGTGAAGATGAGTTTATGAAGCTTTCTTCATTGGCTATAGAGAGGGTAGAGGAAGATACTAAAAATGCTTATGCCCGGATATTAGCTAACTTTGGATATATTTACGGCCTGGAAAATCAGGTGGATAAAGCTATAAAATTATATACCATTGCTTCTGAAATATCGAGAGAATATAGTCTGGTTTGGTATAATTTAGGGGTTTTATATGGCCGAAAAGGAGAATTTGAGAAAGAGATTCAGTGTTATGCTAAAGCGATAGAAATTGATCCTGAAAATGCTTTAGCCTGGTTGAATTCAGGTATCGCTTATGGTAAAAAAGGAGAAGTTACTAAAGAGGCCAGATGTTATGCTAAGGCCATCTCTATTGATTCAGAAAATACTATTGCTTTATATAATTTGGGTTTAGCCTATGGAAGAAAAGGTAATATCAAAGCTCAGATAGCGTGCTTTGAAAAAGCTATTAAAGCTGATCAGGATTATGCTGTCTCTTGGTATAATTTAGGAGTTTCATACCGACAACAAGGAGAACATGAAAAAGAGCTGAAATGTTACGAAAAAACCATTGCCTTAGATCCAGAATATGCTCTGGCTTGGTATAATTTAGGAACTTTATATGGAAAAAAGAATAATATAGATAAGGAGATGGAGTGTTATCTTAAAGCTTTGGAGATTGATCCTGAAAATGCTTTAGCTTGGTATAGCTTAGCGGTGCTCTATAACAAAAGGAAGATGATCGATAAAGAAATACAATGCTTAGAAAGATCTCTCTCTATTGATCCTGAAAATGCTTTAGCCTGGTATAGTTTGGGAATGCATAAAAAGAAGATCAAAGATATTAAAGAAAGTATCCAATGTCTTAAAAAGACTCTCTCTTTAGATCCAGAATGGGCCTTGGCTTGGAGTGAATTAGGGATGTGTTACGAAGAAACAAATGAGGTTGATAAAGCTATTAAATGTTACGAAAGATGTGTCGATATAAATCCTAATATTCCTCAAGTATGGCGTAATTTAGGCTTTGCCTATCGGAAACAAGGAAATACCTATAAAACGATGCGTTGCTTTGAAAAATTCCACCAAGCAAGTTCTTCCAAAAATAGTCTTGAGGTAAAATGAAGCCCTTGATGACTTTTTAAAAGCATATTTTGGTTCTTTCGTAATTATTGTGAAGTAATTGTTGTAAGGTGTTGAAAGATAAGGAGTAAACAAAAAAGGTAGTCTGTTTATCGCCCATTTATCACAGAAGAACTACCCCTTGACCAGACCATAAATCCTCTCTTTTTGAAAAGGCCACAACCATTCTTTCGCTGAATTCACGAAGCCAGCCCTTATAAAATTGCCTTCCACATATCTCGAAACTATTAGTAAATGTTCATCTCTCTGGATGATAAAGCTTTTGAATCTTCCCTGCTATATATGTCCATTGCTCCCATAATATCCATTTTTTCTCTTTAAAGGTGTTTATAATATTCCTTATACCACTCCACAAACCTCTTTATTCCTTCTTTAATACTTGTTGTCGGCTTGAATCCAACATCTCTCATAAGGTCATCTATATCAGCATAAGTAGCCGGGACATCTCCAGCCTGTATTGGCAAAAGGTTTTTCTCTGCTTTTTTACCAAGACAGTCTTCAAGTGTTTCTATAAAACACCTCAGTTCAACAGGATTATTGTTTCCTATATTATATATTTTATAAGGAGCATAGCTTGACGACGGATCAGGTACATCGCTGCTCCATACAGGATTAGGCTGGGGGATTTTATCCAGAACCCTGACTACCCCTTCTATTATATCGTCAATATAAGTAAAGTCCCTTTGCATTTTACCGTAGTTAAAGACATCTATAGGTTTGCCTTCCAGTACCGCCTTTGTAAATAAGAACAGTGCCATATCCGGCCTGCCCCATGGACCATAGACAGTAAAAAATCTCAGTCCGGTACATGGAATTTTATAGAGGCTGGCATAGGTATGCGCCATAATCTCATTAGCCTTCTTGGTAGCTGCATACAGGGATACCGGATGGTCAACATTGTGATGAACCGAAAAGGGCATCTTTGTGTTGGCGCCATATACGGAGCTTGATGAGGCAAAGACAAGATGTTTCACGCTATAGTGCCTGCATCCCTCAAGGATATGGGTAAAACCGACAATATTGCTTTCTATATAAATATAAGGATTTGTAAGACTGTAACGTACCCCAGCTTGTGCTGCAAGATTTACAACTGCATCAAATCCTTCACCCTTAAATAAATTAAGGACATCCTCTTTATTTTCAAGAGACATCTTTACAAACTTAAATCTATTTCTACCTTCTAATTGAGACAGCCTCGCCATTTTCAAATTTACATCATAATAATCATTAATATTATCAATACCAACAACCTCGTCACCTCTATCCAATAATTTCCTTCCCAAATGAAAGCCAATAAAACCAGCAATGCCCGTTACCAAAACTTTTTTCATGCCTTTACCTTTCTTATCGCTATATATAGCACTTATTAATAAAAATTTGACATAGAGCAAATTAATTTGAGGGCAAACAAGTTTATCTTTTATTGCTCGGTATTATTTCCTATGTCCAGTTTTCGTTAATAACTACTATAATGGCGATTTTCTTAGTTCAATAGCTGAACTAATGTACTAAATAACATTAAACAATGTCAAGAAAAAACAGCAATTTTGTCAAGGCAAAAGAGGACATTTATAAATTGGTAGAATAAGACATTTCTATTTGTGGCTAACATAAATAAAAAATTGCTTGCTTACAAGGTTAATATATGATAACATTTATTGTTTATTTAATACTATTATTAGTTGGGAGGTAAAGATGCTGACTATAGAAAAGCTTTATCAGCTTGTAGTTGACCATGGAATAGAAGTAGATCCTCGTGGTAGAAAAGCTGTTGAAGAAGAACTAGAAGAAACTAAAAAAAGTTACCAAGACTTAAAGGAAGAGGAAAAAAGTGAATTTGATCAGGAAAAACTAAGCAATCCTTTTTCAGATACCAGAATTCTATATGGAAATAGGGAAAAGATAATCAAAAGAATCTTAGTAGGTATCGATATGGAGGGGGGAGAGATATTATTAGCTGATAGATTGTCTGAGAAAGGAAAATCTATTGATTTGGTTATTGCCCATCACCCTGAAGGATATGCCTTAGCTGGTCTTTATGGAGTGATGAAGATGCAATCGGATGTATTAAATAAATTTGGAGTTCCTATTAATATAGCTGAAGGTATTCTAAAAGAACGGATTTCAGAGGTAGAAAGAAAATTGTTACCAGTTAACCATAACAGGACTGTAGATATGGCACGTCTTTTAGACATTCCCTTTATGTGTATGCATACTCCTGCGGACAATCATGTTGTTGACTATCTACAGAAGATGCTTGATCAAAAGGAGCATAAGAAGGTTAGAGATGTAGTTAAGGTTTTAAAGAACATTCCTGAATATAAAGAAGCTTTATTAAATGTCGCCGGTCCTAAAATTATTGCTGGAAATGAAAATAATCGGATAGGGAAAATCTTTGTAGATATGACTGGAGGTACCGAAGGTTCTAAGGATTCATTTGAAAAACTTTCTATAGCTGGAGTAGGAACAATGATAGGTATGCATTATAGTGATGATCTCCGGAAGAAGGCAGAAAAGTATCATATCAATCTTATCGTAGCGGGTCATATTTCGTCTGATAACATAGGCATGAATTTGCTTTTAGATAAGATCGAGAAAGAGTATTCTTTGGAGATTATAGAAACATCTGGTTTTAAGAGATATAGAAGAATATAACTTCTTTTAATTTATCTTCTTTTATCTTAAAATTCTTTTATCTTAAAATTATCTTAAAAATTTAAGATGGCTGATCCTTGATAATCAACAAAAGAATTATGGTAAGTACTATTTTTCCAGAAACAATAATTAATGAAATTCGGGATCATTTTGACCTTGTGGATATTGTTTCCCAGTATGTTTCGTTAAAAAAGAGCGGTGAAAATCATAAAGGGCTTTGTCCGTTTCATCCAGAAAAGACTCCTTCTTTTACTATAAGTACTAAAAAACAAATATTTCATTGTTTTGGATGCCATGTGGGAGGAAATATCTATTCTTTTATCATGAAGATAGAAGGATACTCGTTTCCACAAGCGGTGAGGTTTTTAGCTGAAAAAGCCGGAATTTCTTTACCTGTTTATCCTTCCGAAGAAAGATCTAAAAAAGATATACTTTTAGAGATAAATAGCCTGGCTATAGATTTTTATAGAGAAAACCTAAAGAAAGAAGAGGCAAAAAAAGCTTATTCTTATTTAAAAGAAAGAGGTATAACTAATCAAACTATTGATAAATTTAAGTTAGGGTATGCTCTTCCTAGCTGGGATAAGCTTTATCGTTATTTAAGTTGGAAAGGAATAAGCGCAGAAAATATTGAGGAAGCAGGACTTTCTATAAAGAAGAGAGAAGGTTATTATGATCGTTTTCGAGATCGGTTAATCTTTCCCACCTTTAATTTGCAAAATCGGATATTAGGTTTTGGAGCTCGAGTATTAAATAATAATTTGCCAAAATACATCAATTCTCCAGAAACCTTGATTTATAATAAAAGCCAAATTTTATATGGATTAAATTTTGCCAAAGAAGCTATTCGTTTAAAAGAATTTTTAATCTTAGTAGAAGGGTATTTTGATGTAATTACTTCCTATCAATTAGGAATTTTAAATGTAACTGCTATCTTAGGTACTTCTTTAACAGAAGACCATGCTCAAATTATCAAACGTTATGCCAATAAAGTAGTTATAATTTATGATCCTGATAACGCTGGTATTAAGGCTACCATTAGGAGTTTAGATATATTTTTAGAAAAAGAGATGGTGGTGCAAATTGTTACTCTTCCTGAAAGATTAGATCCAGCAGAGTTTTTATTAAAAAAAGGGGTTCTTTCATTTAACCGTCTGATCAATAATGCTTGTGACTTTTTAGACTATAAGATAGCTGTGGCTTTAAGAGAGATAGATATAAAGAAAGCAGAAGGAAAGGGAAAACTTATCAAGACCTTAAAGTCAACTTATTTAAAATTAAAAAGTCCTTTGCAACAGACAGAGTTTGTAAAAAAGATTGCTGATAAATTAAATATAGCTGAAGAGGTGGTATTATTAGAAATTTCTTTTAAACCTCCATTTGTTTCTAACAAAACTAAAGAGAGTTTTATCCAAGAGGGAGAGAAAAGGTCTTTAATGGCAGAAAAAGGTTTCTTAAGAGTATTCTTTCAAGATCTTAATCTTACTAATCAAATTATGGACAAAATTGAGGTAGATGATTTTGAAGATAGTGAATGTAAGGCTATATATAGCTTAATCTTGAAAAAGATTGAAAACCAAGAGAATATAGAATTTAAAAAAATAATAGATGACCTAACGCCTTCTCAAAATTTCTTTATTTCAGAAATAGGTGTAGAAGAGAGTAAGGTTACTTCCGAGGAGATAAAAGATTATATAAACTATTTCTATAATCGAAGATTAGCTAAAAAAGTTAGAGAAATTAAAAAAAAAGAGAAAGATGGAATAATTGATCAAAAATTAATTCAAGAATGTTTTTCTTTAAGAAAAGAGATAGAAAAAATAAAAAAGGAGAAATAAGTTTTTGTGAAAAAGAATGTTATTCCTGAAGAAATTAAAAGACTCATTGAATCCAAAAAAGAGCGAGAGGAGCTAACTTATGATGAATTAAATGAGCTTATTCCAAATAGCTCAACTCCTCAAGAAATAGAAGTTATATTTGTTTATTTAAGTGAACATAACATTAATGTGGTAGATGAGCTTTCCACGGAAACAAGCGAGGAGAAATTATTTCCCATTTCCGGAGAAGGTGAACGTAAATTAGAGACAGAAGAAGAGTTGAAGGTTGAAGATCCTATAAAACTTTATTTACGAGATATTGGTCGTACTGAATTGTTAAAGCCCAAAGAAGAGATTGATGTCTCTAAAAAAATAGAAGAAGCTGAAGAAAAAATCAAGAAGATTTTAATTCAAAATGGTATCTTAACTAAAGAACTTAAAAAGGCTTATAAAAGAATAGAAGATGGGAAAGTCGATATTTTTGATTTTATTTCCTTTTCCACTCAAGAAGCTACAATGTTCACGGATAAAAAAAACAAAAAATTTTCCTTCAAGATTACCAAGCAGCTGAAGAATATAATAGAATGTGATGATGAAATAAAAGAAATCCAAGAGAAGGTTTCAGAAGTAAAAAAAGATAAAGAAGAACTTTTAGAAAAAGAAAAACTTTTAAAAAAGATAAAAGAAAAGAAAGATAAGCTCTTTACGTTATTTAACAAGTTAGGTTTGCATAAAAGTATTATTTCAGAAATTACTAAGAATATAAAAAAAACGGTCAAGAATATTCAAGAGATAGAAGAAGATCAAAGACTTCAAGTAGAAAATATGAGATCAAAGAAGGCGTTTAAGAAAAATCCTCAAGTAAAGAAAGAGATGGAATGGGTTCAAAAAATCATTAGAGACAATAAAAATAAATTACTCAAAATAAAAGAAGATTATGAAATAGGCACAGAAAAAATAAAGTTTATTTATCAAGAATTAAAGGCAATAGAGGAAGATATGGCTAAAGCTAAAGCTTTAATGGTATGTGCTAATTTGAGATTAGTGGTAAGCATTGCTAAGAAATACATAAGTTGGGGGTTAAATTTTTTAGATTTAATTCAAGAAGGAAATATAGGACTTATGAAAGCAGTAGAAAAATTTGAATATAAAAAAGGATTTCGTTTTAGCACTTATGCTACCTGGTGGATAAGACAAGCCATTACTCGAGCTATTGCTGACCAATCGCGAACTATTCGTATTCCTGTTCATATGGTAGAGCAAATTAATAAAGTAATTAAAGAATCTCGTCGTTTAGTTCAAGCATATGGCCGAGAACCAATTCCCGAAGAAATAGCTAAAGAATTAGGTTACCCTATAAGTAGAGTGAGAAGTATTTTACGAATTTCTCAAGAACCTATTTCTTTAGAAACTCCTATTGGCGAAGAAGGTGATACTCGCTTAGGTGATTTCGTGGAAGATAGATCAGTGGATTCACCAGTAAATGTTACCACTTTCTTATTATTACAAGAACAAATAAGGAATGTTTTTAAAACTTTATCTCCCCAGGAGGAGAGAGTTTTGAATTTGCGTTTTGGTTTAGAAGATGGGTTTCCAAGAACTTTAGAAGAGGTGGGGTGTGAATTTAGAGTTACTCGAGAACGTATCAGGCAAATTGAAGCTAAAGCCTTGAGAAAACTTCGCCACCCTATTCGCAGTAGAAAACTTAAAGACTATTTAGAAAAATAAACTTATTTGACCAAAGAGATATTTTAGAAAAAAGATAGTCCTGGCTAATGTTCGGAACTATCTTCCGTCAAGCTTTGCCCTATGGTCCTCAGGAAGGCGTGAAATTTATGAAAAAAGAGACAAAAATATTAGTGATTATAACGGCTCGAGGAGGAAGCAAAGAAGTTAAAAATAAAAATATCTTGCCCATCCAGGGTGTCCCACTTATTGCTTATACTATTGATATTGCCTTAAAAGCAAAGCTTCCAGATAAGGTAGTAGTTTCTACAGAAGATAAAAAGATTAAAGATGTTGCTCTTAAGTGTGGAGTTTCAGTAATTGATCGACCAGTGGAGCTATCTTCTGATACTTCTCTGGTGGAAGATGCTTTAATTTATACAGTTAATTATTTATCAGAAAAAGAGAATTATCATCCAGATTATATAGTAAGCTTACCTGGTAATGTTCCTATTAGAAAAGAAGGATTAATAGACAAAGCTTTAGATCTTTTAATTAAGAATGACTTAGATGCCGTGCTTTCTGTAGTTGCGGTAGGAAAATACCATCCTGATTGGATGCTTAAGCTTGATGAAGATTTAGAGATATTTCAAAATATCCAAAGTAAGGTTAATCAGAGACAAAGATTAAGTAAACTATATATTTATGATGGAGAAGTCTGCGTTCGAAAAAAAGAAGTTTTAATGAAAGATAATGGTAGACTTCCTTTGTATCGTTTTATGGGAAATAAGGTAAGAGCTATTATCCAAAACAAAGAAGATACGGTAGATGTAGATAGTTATGCTGATTTTTTATATGCAGAATTTTTAGTCAAGAAATACAATATTGTGCCTACCTGTTACAAGGCTTAATACCAAATTGCAATCAAAGGTATAATAACAATTTCGGTATAAATATGAAAAAACGGTTAAATCCGAATATCGAAATCCGAAATACGAAACAAATCCGAATACCAAAATTCAAAATCCAAAACAATAAGATATTTGAGATATTTGGTAGCTTGCAACATTTTATTTCTGATTGCAACTTGGTATAAATCCCTTAATTATCAGACTCCATTAGAAGTCTTTAAGTCGAGTGTTGCGCTTTCTGGTTGAATTCAAGATATGAATATTCTATTAATTAATCCTCTTATAAGGGAGAGGGACCTTCCTCGAAACATCCCACATGGAATTGCTATCCTTGCTTCTGTATTGAGAGAAAAGGGGTATAATGTCATCCTTTTAGACATCAATGGATGTCGTTATTCTAAGGAAGAGGTAAGGAGTAGGCTAAAGAGTCTGGACTATGATGTAGTTGGAATAGGTGGCTTGATTCCTGTTTATAGGGAGGTAAAATGGCTTTCTGAGACAATAAAGGCAATACACCCGGGTATTCCTATCATAGTGGGAGGAAGTGTTGGTTTCTCAGTTCCCGAATTGGTGCTTCAGAGAACAGGGGTCGATATTGTATGCAATCAGGAAGGGGAGATGACCTTACCAGAAATCCTCCATGCTATTGAAACAGGGTCTAAACTGGACAGTGTAAAAGGGATTTGGTTCAAGAAAGATGGTCAGACAGTGAAGACCCCTGAGAGAGAGTTGATAAGAGACCTTGACATCATTCCTTTTCCTGCATGGGACCTACTTCCAATGGATGTTTATCTTAATAACCCTGTAGTTGGCGTTGGTAGGGATATTGATTTTATCTCAAGCCGAGGATGTCCTTATCAGTGTACCTTTTGCTTCAGGGCCTTTGGAAGGAAGTATAGGCCACATTCTGTTGATTATATTGTCGAAGCCATTAAGTTTTTGAAGAGAGACTACTCGATTGACTTTGTATCATTTCAAGACGATGAGTTCATTGCCACACCTAAAAGAGTGGAGGAGTTTTGTGAAAGATTGCAAAGGGCAGATATTAGGATAAAATGGTCAGCTACAGGGAGGGTAAATCTTGCCAATAGAGAGTTGTACAAAAGGGCAAAAGAGGCAGGCTGTGTTTCTATAAGTTATGGGATAGAGTCAGGAAGTCAGAGGATGCTTGATTCTATGAAGAAAGGGGTTACGGTTGAACAGGCCAAAGAGGCAATATCTTTAAATAGGGAGGTAGGATTAAGGTTGCCTACCTCATTTATAGTGGGTATGCCTGGGGAGACAGGGGAGACAGCGTGGGAGACCGTTGAGTTTTGTAAGGAGACAGCTATTCCTTTGAAGGGCTTGATGTTTGCCACCCCATATCCAGGCACAGAATTATTTGAATATGCCCTAAAAAACAATAAAATCAAAGGAGACATAGAGGACTTTATCTTAAGGCTTGGAGATGCCGTTGATTTCACTGTTAATCTTACAGATGCATTCACTGATGATGAGCTGATAGCCTTGCGAGAGGAGATGATTGAGGAGGTTAATCTCCATTATCGTCCTCCCTCGACTGAGGAGATGGAGAGGTTTAATATTGAACTCTATGGTGAAGAATTATACAGAAGGGCTCAAAGACAGGTAGAACTACCTGCATTTAAAAAACATAGAGAACTCCATGGGTTCAATGAATAAAAAGAAGGCAAATATAGTTGGAGTAATTACTGCCCGGGGAGGGAGTAAAGGTCTTAAGAATAAAAATATCCTTCCTCTATTAGGAAAACCAGTTATCTATCATACCATAGAGAAGGCTATAGAAAAGCAAACTGCTGGACTTCTCTCATAAAGAGAAATTATTGCTCATTGATAAAACAAATAGGGAAGTACCCATTAACCGCCAGGCAGAGCTTTTAGAAGTATCCAGATCAAGTATTTACTATGAACCTGTGATAGACTGACACAATCTTGTCCTGATGCGGCTAATAGATGAACAATATGTCAAAACTCCTTTCTATGGTTCCAGGAAGAAACTGCATTCCTAAAAAGGAATGGTCATCAAATTAACCGAAAACTGGTTCAGAACCTGATGCAGCAGATGGGGCTTGAGGCAATCTATCCCAAGCCCAACTTAAGCAAACCTAATTCTGAACATAAAATATATCTCTATCTTTTAAGGGAAGTTGAGATTAATAGGGTCATTCGTAATTATTTGACTCCAGTTGAGGTTTATTTTAATTAAGAATAATTTAAGTGTAACTTAAAAAACCTAAATTATTGTCTTGACAAATGGGTCCACCTTAGTTGGCTGCGTTGTAACAATCTAGGCAAAATGTTACCAAAGGAATTTATACTTACCATCATTAGAACAGACGTAGTCTCGCCTCCTTCTATTTCAACTATTAAGACTAAGTTTCTTTTTAATTAGAGAAGTGATATAAGTGAAGGATAATCTTTTCTTTAAAAGAGTAATCTTAATTATTTTGGATAGCGTAGGAGTGGGGGCTCTTCCTGATGCAGAGCAATATGGGGATTTAGGATGTAATACCTTAGTTAATATAGCTAACTACCTTCGAGGACTTCATCTTCCTAATTTAGAAAGATTAGGATTAGGTTTAATCTCTAACATCAGAGGCATAAATGATAAAATAACTCCTCAAGCTTTTTACGGAAAAATGAAAGAATCTTCGGTAGGCAAAGATTCTACTACAGGGCATTGGGAATTAGTTGGGCTTATTACCGAAGAACCTTTTGCTACTTTTCCTCATGGATTTCCAGAAGAAATTATTAAAGAATTTGTAGCCAAAACTGGTTTTGAGATTATTGGTAATTACCCGGCTTCTGGAACGGAAATTATCAAAGAATTAGGTGCCGAGCATCTCAAGACAAAGAAACTTATTGTTTATACCTCCGGAGATAGTGTTTTTCAAATTGCGGCTTCTGAAAAAATTATTCCCTTAAATGAACTTTATAGAATTTGTGAGATTGCTCGGGAGATATTAAATCCTTATCAAATAGCTCGAGTTATTGCTCGACCTTTTATTGGGGAAGTAGGTTCTTTGGTAAGAACTAAAAATAGAAAAGATTTTTCTATAAAACCTCCCCAAGATACTCTCTTAAATATTTTAGAGAAAAATAATCTCGGTATCGTGGGTATTGGCAAGATAAAGGATTTATTTGGTGGCTCTGGAATAAAAGATTGTCTATCAACTAAAGATAACCATGATGGTCTTCATAAGACCATTAATGCTCTAAAAAAAGTTAAGGATGGTTTAATCTTTACAAATTTAATTGATTTTGATATGCTTTATGGACATAGAAATGATATTGTAGGGTATGCAAAGGCCCTTTTAGAATTTGATGATCATCTTCCTTTAATCTTGGCTGGCCTCAAGAAGGAAGATCTTTTAATTATTACCGCTGATCATGGGTGCGATCCTACCACTAAAGGGACAGATCATACTCGAGAATATGTGCCTTTATTGGTTTATCAGTCAAAGTTTTCTCAAGGCCAATGGTTGGGAATAAGAGAATCTTTTGCTGATGTGGGTCAAACTATTGCTGAAGTGTTTAAAGTTCCAAGCTTGAAACATGGAAAAAGTTTTTTAGAGGCAATTGTTTCTTAGGTCTTTAAAAAGTCCTTAAGACAAAACACATTTTTTATCAATCTTAACAAGTGTTTTAGAGGAGAACAATGAAGAAGTTAGCTATTTTAGGAGGAAAACCTATCTTTAAAAATTATCTGCCTATTGCCTTTCCTTCCTTGCCACCTTTTAAAGAAGTGGAAGATAAGTTTAAGGAAGTCTTTTTAAGCGGGATGATTACTAATGCTAAGTATGTAAGGTCATTAGAAGAAAAGATAGCTAATTATTTAAATGTTAAATATGTAGTTTGCGTAGCTAATTGTACTTCTGGTTTAATCTTAAGTCTTAAAGCCTTAAAGTTAAAAGGAAAAGTTATCGTTCCAAGTTTCACTTTTTTTGCTACAGCTCATACTTTGTCTTGGAATAACCTTACTCCTACTTTCGTAGACTGCCATAGGGAAACTTTCAATATAAATGTATCTTTCCTTGAAGAGAAGATAGATCAGGAAACTTCGGCCATTATGCCTGTTCATATTTTTGGTAATCCGGTCTTAGTGGAAGAGATTAATAAGATTGCCCAGAAATATTCTTTAAAGGTTATTTATGATGCCGCTCATGCTTTTGGCTCAAGGTATAATAATTCTCCTTTAGCTGGTTATGGGGAGGTAGAAGTATTTAGCTTAAGTCCTACTAAACCATTGGTAGCTGGAGAAGGAGGGGTAGTGGTCACTAATAATAAAGAGATAGCTGAAGCCATAACGATGGGTCGAGATTATGGCAATCCTGGAGATTACCACTGTAAAATGGTGGGTTTAAACGCTCGAATGACAGAAGTTAATGCCATTACGGCTCTTAAAAATTTGGAGTTATTTCCTGAGAGGTTGGCCAAGAGAAAAGAAATAGCTAATTTTTATATCTCTAACTTAAAAGATATTCCAGGAATAAGTTTTCAAAAGATAGAAGTAAATGCTTCTTCATGTTATAAAGATTTTGCGATCATCATCGATGAAGAGAGATTTGGCTTAAATAGAGATGAACTGGCTTTAGTTTTAGAAAGAGAAAACATCAGCAGTCGCAAATACTTTTTTCCACCTGTTCATAAGCAAGAAATTTACAAGAGTAAAGACATTCCTTTAGAAGGGTTGGAGAATACTAATTTTATCTCAGATCATATCTTATGCCTTCCTTTGTTTGCTCAGATGAAAGAAGAAGAGATGCTAAGTATTGGCGAGGTAATCAAAGAAGCTCATCAAAATACTTCTTTGATCAAAGAAGTATTTAAAGAAAGATAAAAGGAACTTCAGAATGGAGCTATATCAACTAACTGCTCACCAAGCCCACCAACTTCTTAATGACCGTAAAATTTCTTGCCAGGAATTAGTAAATTCTGTCATAGAACGGATTAAAACAACAGATCCGGAGATTAATGCTTATATTACCAAATTTTTCGATCAAGCCTTAAAACAAGCAGAAATTATTGATCGTCAGATCAAGAATAAAGAAGAACTTCATCCTTTAACAGGAATTCCCATTGCGGTTAAAGATAATATTTGCATTAAAGGAACACTTACTACTTGTGGTTCTAAAATTCTTAATAATTACTATGCTCCTTACGATGCCACGGTCATAGAAAAACTTAAAGCTGTTGGCGCCATCTTCATAGGTAAAACCAATATGGATGAATATGCGATGGGTTCTTCTAATGAAACATCTTATTATGGGCCAGTCAAAAATCCTTGGGAAAAAGAAAGGATTCCAGGTGGTTCAAGTGGAGGATCAGCTGCTTGCTTAGCTGCTGATGAAGCGATTTTAGCCCTAGGTTCAGATACCGGAGGCTCTATTAGACAACCAGCTGCTTTGTGTGGAGTAGTAGGGCTTAAGCCTACTTATGGCCTTGTTTCTCGGTATGGATTAATAGCTTTTGCTTCTTCCCTGGATCAAATTGGACCTCTAACTAAAGATGTTACTGATTTAGCGATCTTATTAAACACTATCGCCGGGCACGATCTTAAAGATACGACTTCACAAGATTGCTCAATACCAGATTATACGAGGTTCTTAGATGGAGAAATAAAAGGTATCAAGATTGGCATTCCTAAAGAATACTTTACAACGGGCATTCAAGAAGAAGTTATGTCTAATATAAAGCAAGCGATAGCTAAACTTGAAGAGTTGGGAGCTCATTGTTTGGAGATCTCTCTTCCTCATACTGAGTATGCGGTAGCTACTTATTATTTAATTTGCACGGCGGAAGCTAGTTCTAATTTAGCTCGTTATGATGGGATAGAATATGGTTATCGCTATCCAAGTAATGATCTTATGCAGATGTACAGAGAAACTAGAAAAGAAGGTTTCGGAGCAGAGGTAAAGAGAAGGATTACCTTAGGTACTTTTGTCCTTTCTGCTGGTTATTATGATGCTTATTTCTTAAAAGCTCAAAAAGTTAGAACTTTAATTAAAGAAGATTTTAACCAAGCTTTTAAATGTTGTAATCTTATTCTTACCCCAACTACTCCTACCATTGCTTTTAAAATAGGGGAAAAATTTAACCATCCTTTAAGTATGTATCTTTCAGATATATTTACTATTTCAGCTAACTTAGCAGGAATTCCTGGTATCTCTGTTCCTTGTGGGTATGCTCATCATTTACCAGTAGGTATTCAATTTTTAGCTCCTTACTTTAGTGAAACTCTTTTAATAAAAGTTGCTTATACCTTAGAACAAAATAACTTTTTTGAAAAAGAAAGCTTGAGCTGTTAATCTGTTTACTTGTTCAGCAAACCTTTTGATTACCCGTGACCATTTCTTAAGCCAGGTTATTTCTTCAAGATGCGTAATCTTATCAATAGAACATTTATATCTTCTCTTAACTAGATGAAGATATACCCTCTTTTTAAACTATGGAATTTTCTCTGGCCTTTACTATGGAATTTATTCTACTATTGAGGGTCGCTTAACATTTTTTTCTTTCTGGTAATCTTCAATTGCCCTATGAAGGGCATCTGCGCCTAAATTAGAACAATGCAATTTATTAGGTGGCAAACCACCCAACTCTTCAGCTACCATCTTATTGGTAATAGCCAGCCCTTCCTCTAAAGTTTTTCCTTTAGCCATCTCACTAACCATACTTGAGACCGCAATTGCCGCTCCACAGCCAAAGGTCTTGAATTTAACATCAGACAGGCAGCCGTCATCTACCTTGATATAAAAGGTCATCAGGTCTCCACAGGTAAGGTTGCCAACTGTGCCCACACCATCAGGGTTTTCAATCTGCCCGACATTGCGCGGATTAGCAAAATGCTCCATTACCTTTTGACTATAATCGAACATCCTTTTCCCCCTTATAACACTCATTAATCATAATTTATTTGAGCATAGAAAACAATAACACCAGGATTAACGTTTGAGCGATCCAGCCGATCACACAAACCCCTACAGCTCGTAATGTGCTTTTATAGTCAAGAGCTTGTCTGACCGCAATCACCATTGCCGATAGCATCCAAATTGAGGCCAATAGAAAAGCAATCCCTGCCAACCCTGGAATGATACCTAATATTCGAATCAAGCCGGGAGAGCTCGAAAAGCCAATAGTACGCAGCAATTCACCGAGATTTGCTTTGGTCTGTGGCTCTGGAAGAAATCTAGTACCAATAAAATAAGTGATATATGCCCAGACATACCATCCAATAAGAGCTGCAATTGTTCCCATTAAAATCCCGCCAAGTCCTCCTCTTGAAATGCTTCCTACCCCAGCTGCTATACTGGAAAGAACAACGATTCCCATAGCCTGACCCAGTGCCCCCTTATCAGCCTCAACCTCTTCATACAGATGAACATCTAACTTAGCAGCGCGAATAATACGATCCTTAAAATTAGTCATTGTACCCTCCTAAATTTATTCAACACTTTAAAAAAAGTGATGCTTTCTTTAAACTGACCGTCAAAATTTCAGATAACGATTTCGATATTTATGAAGTCTCGCCTCTGGCAGGACTGGGGCGAGCAAAGCAAATCACAAACATCGTATTATCCGAAGTTGATTACATTTCTTTTATTGACAAAATTATCATTAACCCTCTTCTATGATTGCAATAAACAGTCTTTGCTATGTGAATATAGATTAGGTAAACAAACAATTCCATCATCGATGAAGCATTATCAGCAAATTCATCAACAACCCAAACATACCTTTTTATTCCATTTTTGATTATTTCCAAGGGCACTAAAAATGCACCAGTTGTAAATATCCTTGGTTTTGATTCAGCAAATGTATTCTCATCCAATTTCTGTTCAATTTTCAAACTCATATCTTTTCACCTCGCTTATTGAACTTGTGACATTAAAAAATGTTGCGTTGTCTTTCCATCTATTGATTTAAGATAAGCTGAACGACTTAATAATTCATCTTTATTCAAACAATGATATTCTAAATATGCCAATTCCAGTTCAAACAATTCTGTTACTGATGTCAGCAATTCAATTTGGTTGTTAAATAAACTATTTAACATTGATGGGATGGTGGGATTTGGGGAAATTTCTGATTTCCCTTTTAGCCGCTGTTAAGTGACCGAGCCGAAGGCGAGGCAAAGAGCGAAGCGACGCAAAGTTCCGAACCCCACCTAAGATTAATTCTTTAATCATTAAAGTCACTTCTTTTTCATTAAGCCCACCTCTTTTTTAAGAGCATTCTCATTAAGGATTGCTTTTAAGATTTTGGCTTTATTTTTTACCTCATTTTGTTTGATATTGCTACCTCATCAGAATTCTTCTTTGTTATTTCTCTTAAAATCCATGATACTGCCTTTTTTATATCTTTGTCTTTATTTTCCATGACCAAATCGAGAATCCTAAAAACTTTATCTGTTATTTGGATTCTTTTGTATCCCAGTAAACTCACCACTCCAAAACGTTTGATCCATTTATTCTCGTTCTTTATCCATTTTTCAGAAAGTGGCAAAACAAGTTCTGAACTTGAATGAACTATCGGTTTTATTCCACACATGGCAAGGTTATCGCAAACAGCCCAATTATCAAGTTCAGGTAATACCGAAGAGATAAAATCTAAGCAAATTCTTGGATTCTTTGGACCAAACTTCTCCAAGCATTTCCCTGCTATCTGCCTTGCTTCAAAAGAACCCTCATCCCAGATGGTTTTTAACAAAACTTTTGCTTTTGTTGGTTCTTTCAGAATAAATTTTCCTATCTCAGCAGCTATTATTCTTAGGATAGGAATTGGGATGCCATAAAATTTTCCAGTATCTGGGATAATCCTTTGATAATTTTTTGTCGCTTCTCTATCTACATAAGAATTAAGGAGTTCTTGCAATCCTTTTATAAATTCCTTTGGTTTATCTACTTTTTCAAGCAATTTCTTCATCCTTTTCTGGATTTGTGATTTGTCCATATTAAAACCTTTATAGCACTTATTAATGAAAATTTGACATAGAGCAAATTAATTTGAGGGTAAACAAGTTTATCTTTTATTGCTTGGTATTATTTCCTAATATAAGGCTTTCGTTAATAACTACCATAATATTTTAAGAGGGTAAACAAGTTTATCTTTTATTGCTTGGTATTATTTCCTAATATAAGGCTTTCGTTAATAACTACCATAATAGAATTTTAAAGCGTTAATAGCCATCTTCAGTCTAAATGTAGCATATTTTGTTGGGCGGCTAAATAAAACAGGTAGCTTTTTATGTCAGGTATTTACAGCTTAAGTCAGGGTCATTCGGGACAGCTTTATAATTTAATGTTCTATGATTTAATGCTTAAAGCATCGAAGATTAGTAAAGACCATAGACATCTTATACTTATCTACTGCTTCTGTAACTTCATCATCCCGCATAGAACCTCCTGGTTGAATAATAGAGGTAATGCCAGCTCGATAAGCTTCTTCTATGCTATCAGGAAAAGGAAAGAAAGCATCTGAAATCATTACTGCTCCTTTAGCTTTTTCACCAGCTTGCCTTAAAGCTATCTTCACTGCTTGAATACGACTAGTTTGTCCAATGCCAAAACCAATAATTTTATCAACCAAGGAGACTAAAATGGTATTTGACTTAATATGTTTTATTGCTTTCCATCCAAAGATTAATGCCCTTAGTTCTTCTTGATCAGGGACTCTTTTACTGACTATATTTAAGTCTTTTAAGGTTATTTTCTTTATATTTCGCTCTTGAACTAAAAGACCACCCCCGGTAACTTTCTTTAAGTCATGATCTCTTTCATCGTAACTAAACTTTTCTAAAGGCTCATATCTTAGTAATCTAAGATTCTTTTTTTCGCTTAATATATTTAAAGCTTCCTTAGTGAAATCAGGAGCAATTACTGCTTCTAAAAAAGTCTTTATTATTTCTAAGGCTACTTCTTCATCTACTCCTCTATTAAAGCTAACGATTCCTCCAAAAGCAGAAATAGGATCTATTTGGTAAGCTTCTTTATAAGCTTGGGCTAAAGTAGTAGCGGTAGCAATACCACAAGGATTAGTGTGTTTAATGATTACAGTCACGGCCTCTTCGTATTCTTTAGCTATCTCTAAAGCAGCATCTAAATCTAAAATGTTATTAAAAGAGAGTTCTTTTCCTTGAAGTTTTTCGGCGGTAGTGACACTTGGTTCAGTCTTAGATAGTTCTTTATAGAAAGCTGCTCTTTGATGAGGATTTTCTCCGTACCTTAAATCAGTAATCTTTTGATAACTTTGATTTAAGGTTTCAGGAAAGAGATCTTTGCCGGGGAGCCGTTGGTATAGATAATTAGAGATAATGGTGTCATAACGAGCAGTAAGCATAAAGGCTTCCACGGATAAATTAAAACTTACTTCTTCTGGAATTTCACCGCTGTTCTTTTTTAAGGTTTCTATAAAATCTTGGTAATTATCAGGGTGAACGAGGGTAACCACATAAGAGTAATTTTTAGCTGCAGCTCGAATTAAAGCTACTCCTCCAATGTCTATGTTCTCGATAATTTCTTCTAAATTATTTGTTCGTTGAATAGTCTCAGCAAAAGGATAAAGATTAACGATAACTAAATCAATAGGTAGGATATTTAGTGTTTCCAATTGATGGAGATGGCTACTTTGACGTTTAGCTAAGATTCCCCCATGGATTTTTGGATGCAGTGTCTTTACCCTTCCTTCTAAAATCTCAGGAAAGCTAGTCAGATCGCTGACTAGCTTCATAGAAACACCCATATCTTTAATGATTTCTGCGGTGCCACCGGTAGAGATAATCTCCACCCCTAAATCTGATAACATCTTAACTAAAGGAATAATTCCTCTTTTATCAAAGACACTTATCAAGGCTCTTCTTATTTTAATCATCATTACTCCTTTTAATTGGTAAATGCTCAGGTATCAGCCATCAGATAGCAGTTTTAAAGGAGCTAACCCTCTAATAGGCGGAAAGCAAGGGAGAGCACATGTTTCATAATTAAAATTGCTCATAGGCTTACTATCACCTTGATTTCCTTGATCAAGGTTTCCTGCTGACACCTGACGGTTGAGCGATTACTTTAGCTTAATAACTTTTTCTTAGCCCAAGGTAAGATTCCGTATTGGTCAGCGATAGCTTTTAAGGTAATCTTACCGTCCATCATATTCAAGCCTTCCGCTAAAGTCCTATTGGCAGCTAAGGCTTTTTTCACACCCAGATTAGCTATTTCTAAGATATAGGGCAAGGTAACATTGGTTAAGGCATAAGTAGAAGTTCTTCCTACAATTCCTGGAATGTTAGCTACGCAGTAATGAATAATACCCTCTTCTATAAAAGTAGGTTTACTATGAGTAGTAGGCTTACTTGTTTCCAGACAGCCTCCTTGATCTATAGAGACATCTACAATAACCGAACCTGCGGTCATAGTCTTTAGCATTTCCCTATTAATCAAGAGAGGAGCTTTTTCTCCTTTATTTAAGACACTAATAATTACCAAATCTGTATCCTTTATTCTTTCTTTAAGCTCATAAGGAGTAGAGAAGATAGTGATTACATTTTTAGGAGCGACTTGACTAATTTCCCTTAGTTTCTCTACATTAATGTCCATCACGGTAACTAAAGCTCCCATAGAGGAAGCCATAATCATAGCATTAAACCCTACTATTCCTCCTCCGATAATTAATACCTTAGCTGGCATTATTCCAGGAAGACCATTTAACATTATTCCTTTTCCACCTCTTAAATTTTCTAAACACTTAGCTCCTTCCACCACTGCCATTTTTCCAGCAATTTCACTCATCGGAGCAAGTAGAGGCAAGAAATGATCCTTTGTCTGGACAGTTTCATAAGCAATGCAAGTAACTTTCTTTTCTAAGAGTTCCAAGGTTAGTTCTTTAGAAGAAGCAAAGTGAAAGAAAGCAAGAATAGTTTGACTTTCTTTGATTATCTTTCGTTCCGGAGCCAGAGGCTCTTTAACTTTTAAGATAACCTCACTTCGACTATATACTTCTTCAGAAATTTGGGCAATGGTTGCTCCTTCTTTTAAGTAGTCTTTATCAGAAAAACCACTTCCTACTCCAGCATCTTTTTCAATAATTACTTCGCATTTTGCCTTTCTTAAAGCTTCTACCCCTCTTGGTGTTAAAGCTACTCGATATTCTTCTTCTTTGATTTCTTTAGGAATACCAAAAATCATCTTACTTGTTTCCTTGTTTCTTTAATAATTTTAAGGTCTTTTTATTACTAATGGCCCTCTTTAAATTTAACTTCTTCTTTATCTCTTCTTTGTACTTATCTCCAAATAATTCCTTTACTTGACTTAAGGGGGATTTCTTCATTTCTTTTATCTCCTTATAAAGTATTTTTCAAAGGGAAATTTTAATACAAAATCTTTTTATTTTCAATCATTATTTAATTACTTGAGGTCAATATTTTAAAGAATATCTTAAGATCTAAAACTTTTAACTAAGAAACCAAATAAGACAGAGTTGATAAATTCTTAACAAAAGTTGTTGCGGAATCATCAGAATATCCTGTAATACCAAAATGAAAATGTCCTAATCTGGCAAAATGAAAATGTCCTGTTTAAGGATGTAAAATATCCCTCAAAAAAGGAGGGAGAAATGGAAGAAAAGGACATTTTCGAAATGAGCA
>Ga0180009_10002656_pt1 | contig 20894 bp, 19 predicted proteins | sample OS_PC_MetaG_FD_123537 | JGI IMG/M metagenome (GOLD analysis project Ga0180009, IMG submission 123537) | Groundwater microbial communities from the Aspo Hard Rock Laboratory (HRL) deep subsurface site, Sweden - OS_PC_MetaG | ecosystem: Environmental > Aquatic > Deep subsurface > Groundwater...
AAGCCGAAAAGAAGAAAGCAATCTGGTCGCCTTACCGTTGGGCAGGGATTGCGGCAGCGGTGGTGTTGTTTTTTGCCTTGTGGATTGGCAGTGAACTAGTTAAACCTACACCTGTGTATGGTACCATTACTGACCCGGTGAAAGCTTTCAACGAAACCAATAAAATACTGGGACGTGTTTCAACGGAAATGAACAAAGGACTTGATCCCGTGCAGCAAACATCGGAGAAAATGGTTAACGGTGTAGCCAAAGTGAGTAACACCATTAGCAAAGCCGACAAATCGCAAAAAGTCGACAAAGCTTCTCAATATTTAAAATCATTTACCCGGGTCTATGTCGATTTGGGGAAGTAATAGTAAATCAGTTAAACTTAATAATTAAAACCATGAAAAAACAATTTTTAATCGCAACCCTTCTGCTGGCGGCTTTTTTGCCTGCCTCGCTTCTGGCGCAAACAGCTATCGATAAACTGTATGAAAAATATGCCGGAAAAGAAGGCTTTACCAGCATCAATATCTCTCCCGAAATGTTTTCCATGTTGGGAAATATTAACACCGACGACAGTACGGGCGATGTTCAGGACGCCAAAATGGTGATGGAACAGCTAAAAGGACTCAAGATGCTGGCCTACGAACCTAAGCCTGACGCTTTGTCGAACGACAAAGAGGCTTTTATGAAGGAAGTAAGAAAAACCATTCCTCTCGACGAATATACTGAACTAATGGCCATTAGAGAGGATGGTAGCGACATCCGTTTCCTCGTGCGCAAAAATGCAGGCAACCGGATTTCTGAAATGCTGATGATCATCGACAGTGATACTGATGCCATGATCATGAGCCTTACTGGTGACATCGACATGAATACCATCTCGAAAATCGGTAAAACGATGAACATGAAAGGGATGGAAAACCTGGATAAACTTGATCAGAAGTAACCGGTCTTTGCCTGAACTACTGGCGATAACCTGGAATGGAATAAAAATGGAGGCTGTCTCGCAAGGGCGGCCTTTTTGCTTTTCATCGGGGAATTGGAGGGACTGGGGGACTGAGGGACTGAGGGACTGAGGGACTAAGGGACTGAGGGACTGAGTGATTGGGTGGCGAAAAGTTTACAGTGAAAAATTAAAAATGCAAAATGCAAAATGCAAAATGCAAAATGCAAAGTGAAAAATGCAAACAGCCAACAAAAAGCCAAAAGCCAACACCCTTGATGCCCAATGAAACCGCGTATTCCCCCCGCAGAGTGCTTACAGCAGTTTTTCGATTTCGATTATGCTGGTGGCGCTGCTAGGCCGTGGTGCGCTGGGGTTCACTATGTTCCCCTCTTTGTCGATGAGGACGTAGCGCGGGATATATTTCACTTGCAGCAGTTTGTTGTATTCCTGATGAACTTTGGTGCTGGCGAGATAGTGGTCGCCGGTTATCTGCAATTCTTTAATCATATTCTCCCATTTGGTGGCGTCCTGATCTGATGAAATGTAGACAAATACCACATCTTTGCCTTCCAGTTGCTTTTTCATACCGGGTGAGAATTTCATTTCCTGACGGCAGGGAGCACACCAGCTAGCCCAAAAATCAAGGTAAATGACCTTGCCCTTGTACTTGGCCAGGATGTCATTAAAGGATACGTCTGCATAAGGCGTCTGACGCAGATTCACCAGATTGGCTCCCTTTGGAAGTTCTGCCTGCTGGGCTTTGGCCTCTGCACCAAAAGCGATAAAGGCGAAGATAAAAATGAGGTTTCTTAAGTTCATAGTCAATTTTTTTGGCAAAAATAGTATCCTTTTTTAAACCTGTGAAAAAATAACAAGGTGTTTAAAATCATAAACGTCGTCCTGCTATTGAGAAAACACAAATTGAATAAGGTTCGCACCCATCTGCAATGCTTCCAGACGTTTGGTTTCTGAGTCGTGGTGCACACCGGGGTCTTCCCATCCATCTCCTAAATCACATTCATAGTCGTAAAAACACACCAGCCGGTCTTCAATAAACAAGCCAAATCCTTGTGGATCACCGCCATCATGTTCATGAATCTTGGGTAAACCATCCGGAAAACTGTATTTCTGATGAAAAATCGGGTGATTAAAAGGAAGTTCTACAAATTCCTTATCGGGGAAAACCCTTTTCATCTCGCGCCGGATATAGGGGTCGAGGCCGTAATTATCGGAGATATGTAAAAATCCGCCGGATGCGAGGTAAAGCCTCAGGTTTTCCACTTCTTCAGGTGACAGTATAATGTTGCCATGACCGGTTAGGTGCGCCAGCGGATAGTTAAACAGTTCGCTGCTGCCGATGGCCATGGTGACGGGTTCTGGGTTGAGGTTGGTGTTGAGTTCTTTATTGCAGAATCTTATCAGGTTGGGCAACGCGCTGGGGTTGGCGTACCAGTCGCCACCGCCTTGGTATTTTAACAGGGCAATGGTGGTGTTTTGCGCCCATCCTGTCCACGTGAACAAGGAGAAAATGACAGGAAGTATCAGCGTTTTTCTCATGTTTTTCACGGTTTGGTTTTTAGCATATTGATGAGGTGGAGGGTGTGACAGGCCGCGATGGCTGCTGTTTCGGTGCGTAACCGCGGCAAACCCAGGCGTACAGGCACAAAGCCAGCCTGTTTGGCCTGCTCAATTTCTTCGGTGCTGAAATCGCCTTCAGGACCGATCAATATCAGTGTGTTGCGCTTGGGAGTGCTAGCGGTGGACAGCTCTAAAGTTACTTCGGGGTGGATGTAGGCTATGTATTTGTCGCCATCAAAGGGTTGGTTTATAAGCTGTTGAAATTTTACCGGTTCTCGCAAAACAGGCAGGTTGCTCTTTATTGATTGTTTCATCGCTGCCACCATTACTTTTTCGAGCCTGTCGGTACGCACGTCACGTCTTTCGGAGTGGAAGCTGTAAAACGGAATGATTTCGTCGATGCCCAGCTCAGTGGCTTTTTCGAGAAACCACTCGTAGCGGTTAATGTTTTTAGTCGGGGCTACGCCCATGCTTAGCCTGAAATCACGTTGGTCGTTGCCGGCTTTTTTATCAACTACCTCCATCCGGCATCCTTTTGGATGGGTGTCGAGGAGCTTACATTCATAGAAAAAGCCCTTCCCATCGGTGGTGGTGATGGTTTCTCCGGCCTGTTTTCGCAACACTTTCGTCAAATGCTTCGACTCTTCGGCATCCAGCCTGAACTGCGGCTCGATCAACTGCGGGGTATAAAACAAATTCATGGCAGCAGTCGGCGAGGTTATTTTATTACAATTACTTTTTGGACGAAAGTCCGTGTTTTTCCGGTGAGCTTAACCAGGTAAATGCCCTGAGCTAAATGCCCTTCGCTGTTTAAAATCACTTCTCCCGATCCGGTGAGCTCGCGCGTTTCCATCACCTGCCCCGATTGATTAGACAAGGTAACACTGCTGATTTCCTGCTCTTCGGTAACCACTATATGTATGGCTCCGTTGGTAGGATTGGGGAAAATAGAAAACTCCTCTTTTTGGTCATCGTTTTCAATGCCCACATGTTGCGAAATGGAAATGTTGTCGATGATGAGGGCGTTGCCATAGAAGCTGAAGGTCTCGAAAGCTATTTTGATGTTCGACTGACCAGCCCATGTGCTCAGGTCTATCGCCTGACAAGGACTTCCCCAGCCGCTGCCGCACCAATCGGTGGCTACTTGTGGGAAAAATGGTTCTTCGGTAGGCAGGTGGGTAGCAAAATTACCCGATCCGTCTTCGCCTAACGCCAACAACCGTGTCCAGGTATTGCCACAATCGGCAGATAAATAGATGATGAGTGAGTCGGTGGCCGGAACAGCCGCATTTTGTGCGTAGGCATGTTGAAATTCGAGAAAAGCACTCGATAGGCCTTCAAGGTTGAACGGGGGCGAAATTAACCGATCGCGTTGTCCGATAGCGAGATAAGTTCTGAAATCAACACCGGCAGCCAGGTGTCCGGGGCTGTTGCCTCCGATACTGAATATTTCCCATGTGTTACTGTGGTCAGGGTTTTCAATTTCCCAGGCATGGCGGTTCATTCCATCTATCTCGAAATCTTCGCTGAACCAAGGCACATAACCTCCGGCAGAGATCATATCAAATTTAGTCAACGATGAAGTTCCGTTGAGGTTGGTGGCATTCAGCGTTACCGAAAAGTTTCCGGAGGTTTCAAAAACCACTTCGGGGTTTTGGCTGTAAGCATCTGTTCCGTTCACAAAGGTTACGTCGGAAGGATCAAATTGCCATTCCCACAAATAGGGGCTATACAAGCTTTTGTCGGTAAAAGTCACGGGCTGACCCACACAGATTTTATCCAGTCCGGCTTCAAAATCGACTTCTGGTAAGATGCTGGCGCTCACGGTAATGAAATCTTCTCTTATTATAACATCAGTACCTAAGACATTGGTAACACTAAGACTTACGGGATAAACGCCGGCTTGTGGATACACGATGTTTTGCGGGTTTTGCTCGGTTGAGGTAGCGGGTGTTCCGCCTTCAAACGACCAATTCCACTCTGAAGGTACTCCGAGACTTATATCTGTGAAATTGATGGTGTCGCCGACTGGGATAATGATTTCGTCGGAAATGAAATCCGCAATAGGGGGAAAAGATGGCTTTACCATGGCCCACCACGTGCCCCAACGGTCGCCTCCCGAAGGAGTCATGGCGTATTCCTGTATTGTCCAGAAATCGATGTCGTTTTCCGGGTCGACGCAAGTTCCGCTGTAATCGCCCCAGCGGTTGCGGTCGCCACCATAAGTTTTGTAGTAGGGCGCTTCTCCGTCTTTATACTGGTAGTAGGTGCGCATGGTGTTCGGGTCGTCGTAATATGCTTTGAATGAATAACCTGCTCCGGCATATTGCGTTTGGGAGAATACGTTGTGGCCTATAAAGATGTCTTCGTTGGCGTTGACCGCGATACTTGGAAACGCGAACGAAAAGTTGTTTTCTGGATCTTCGATGCGGCCATGTTGCAATATAACTCCTTCTGTGTCAAGTTCCCACCATTGCACGGCGCAACGCTGTGGATTGTTGGCGGGTAAAAAAACATGGTGCACAGCCCAAAGTTTGTTGTTGCGCAGAATCACCGTTTCCATGCGTGAGTCGACGGAGTTGATCAGTTGCGAGGAGCCCAGCTGCGGGAGGAAGTTTCCATAATCGCCACCCCATCCCGACCAGGGTTGCGGAATGCCTATCTCGCCTTCGTATTCAAATACCGGATTGTGTACCTCTCCCGAGAGTTTATATTTTTGGATGTACCCGTAGCCGTTGTAGTTTCCATCGCTCGTGGCGATCAGGTATTGGTCTTCGGTTTCGTTGTCGTAAGTAATCGATGGAACGAGCGTAAACCCCTGGTAGGTGGCAAAGCGCGTGAATTGCAGTTCCTCGTCACCGTTATAAGCTGCCATTTTGTCGATGGTATACACCGTGCGGTAATAATCGCCGCCAAACATATTCCCGCTGATGGTAATCCATTTTTTGTTGAAACCGATGCTGGGATAGTCGAACCACACCACGTTATCGGGGTCGGTATCAATCCAATACAAGTTCCATTCGCCCAGCGGGTCAGCCGTTTGGCTTACGCCGACATACAGTTTTGATTCGTTTACATTCGATCCGCTGCAGGTGGTTAGTATCCAGCGATCGTTGTACGGATCGAACAATATTTTAGGGTCGAAGGTATTGGAATAGCCGGGGAGGGGCTTCCAAAAAGTGCCCAGAGCCGTTGTCATCAGCACGTTACCTTCTTTGTCCTGGATACGCACCTCGGTGTTCAGGGTCGTCATCACATGATCTGGTCCGGCAGCACCGTTTACATCGGGAGGGATTGAATGTTGGTTGTCTTCGAGTGCGGGGAAATTAAGGGTAGGCAGCGGAGATATTTCGCGCGACTGCGGTTGGTATGGAGTAAAGTCCTCAGGTTTTTCCTGATAAATGATGCGGTCGGGGTTAACTTTCAGCTCAGGCGCTTTCCAGTTTTTGTTAGGTGTTTTGATGCCCGAAAAATGCTGACTGTTGTCGGGGTCGTTCATTTTTTCGCCCACGTTGACTGTAGCCCCTTTGATGGCTTTCCCGGTTTGCCGGAGTTGAGTTTGCGCCGAAACAGCCAGCGACAGCAGCAATATAGCGGTAAGGATGGAGATTTTACGCATAGTAGTAGTTATGAAGTGAATAAAAACCGGCTGCAAATATAGCTTTTTGTGGATAATGTGGGGAAGAGGGAATTTGATTAGGGATGCACGGTAGCGAGAGGCCTGACGGAGAGTGGGAGAAAATGGGGCTGGATGCGTAGTGGTCTGGCAACGTGGTGGCACTTGTCTGCCTTAGGCATGAAACCAGGGTGAGTGGTGGGGTAATGTGATTTTTGCATATTCCAATAATTCAATTTCTTCCACTTGGTTTATTAAATGTGTTTTTCCATCTCTTATTAAATAAATGTCGTCGCTGATATCAATGATATGTTCGTATAAATGGTCTGTGATAATAATTCCCTTGTTTTGACTTTCTTTTTTTATTAGATCCTTTATTCTGTCAACGTGTAAAGGCATGACATGCGAAAAGGGTTCATCCAATAAGCAAAACCGGGTTCTCGAAGAAAGGATAATGTATATTTCTATAATTCTTCTCTCTCCACCTGATAAAAGCCCGATTTTTGTGTTATAGTGTTTATTAAATTCCGCGAATTCATTGGTAAACGAGTTGAAATCCAGGTCGAAGTCATAAAAGATTCTTTTTAATGTAAGCTGTTTAGGAATAAAGTGGAATTGAGGCAGATACATGATATCTCCTGACTTTCGTTTCTGTCCCAATAACACTTGATTATTTATACGCACCACACCGTTTAACGGACTTAACTTGCCATAAATAATGTTCATTAAACAAGATTTTCCGGCTCCATTACGTCCAAGTAGTCCTGTTATCTTATTGGTTTCACATTTTAAGTAGACGTCGTGCAAAACCCTTTTGTTCGTAAATTCGAGGATTACACTATCAACTTCCAATGTTTGGATTATTTTACCCATACCATCAGAATAATTAGGGAAACGAATAAAAATAGGTCTAGACCTAACACATAAAACCACAACCGTTTTTTCGACAGTCCGAGGTTTTGATAATAATAAAACTCGTTCATCTTGTATTGGTTAATAAATAGGATTATAGGCACTAACGTAAGCAGTTTAAATATTAAAACAGCTGACAGTGCTTTAAGTCCGCTAGTGTGCAGCGAGCTTAAACAGGCCAATGTAATGAATCCACTTGCTAGGATGAACGATTTGTAAAATGTAAATACAATTTTTAATTGTCTCATGTTTAAATAGTGGCTAGGGGGCATACATACGGTTTAAGGCGGGGATTAGAGGGAGTCTCTATTCCGGGACAGTTTTTAGTCTTTTGACTTTTTGTTTTTATCTTTTCGCGGTTTCTTTTCATCTTTTTTATTGTCCTCCTTTTCACTCTTCAATCCCAACCCAAGCAAATATGGCTGAGTGATGTTGAAATACATTTCTTGTGGTATGGTGTCATTTTGTGTTCTAACATATAGAATATCAAATGGAATGTCATTTTCAAAAATCAAAGCCTGTGATTCAGACTCAAGTCCTAATTCCCCAACGATTATGTATTCATCATCAATACTTCTAACAACAAAGGCACTATCGGCTGAGTTTCCAGTGCCGCTGTAATAGGGAATGCTTAAGAAGTCATAGAATCTTTTATAGAACTTCTGCGCAGAAATGGTATCTCCTAGTTGTTCATAGGCGACCCCTAGAAAATAAAAAGGTCTAACAAATCCAGGGTTTGCTATAATCTGGCTTTTACATATATCTATTGCTTCCTGATACTTTTCTTGATTCAAAAACTCATAGGGAACAATTGCTGAAGATCTTTCCAAATAGGGAGAATACCCTTGTAAGTACGCACTCCCATAATAAAGATAAAAATACTCTTCTGTTGTGATTATCGTGTCGGGGTGAATTGTTCTTTGGTTCACCTGAGTTAGATATTCGGGATTATCAATAACATATTGTTTGATGGAGTCCAAAGGAATGTCATAAACTCTCACTTGACCTAATAAGGAATTACAAGATAGTAGTGTCAAGCAAAGAAGCAGCAATGTCGGTCTTGTGTTTTTTTTAAGGGTTTTCATCGTAAATGTATTTGGGGTTGGTATGACATGGGGTAGTGGGTTTTTTTGTGTTTAAGAAAGTGGCTGACATACTCGTTACCACAGCGTTCAACCGAGTACTAGAGGGGGTTATTTGAACAGAATAATTAGTAAAACTGTCACAACGACAGCAATTAGCAATACTTTAATTTCAAATTTAAAAAATGGTTTTATGTCTGCATAGGGTGCTGTTATTAATCCTAACTTTTTTGTAATTTCATCAACTTCCTCTACGTCCTCACTTTTGAAAAAATAAGTCTGCGTTGGGTAGCTATCAAGTTGAACTCCGATATTTTTGTCCTCTCTGAAAAACTGAATTCCTTCAGCCCCAAGTTTCGCTTCAAATTTTGGGATATCAGCAATTCTAACTTGAAAAGAATTGTTGTCATGCTTAAATTCTAAAACATTTTTATAATATTCTGCCTTTTCCTTAATTTCCTGTTCAAACAGTTCTGCATCTTCAAGGTTTTTCCTGTTCAGTTCCTCAATCCGGTTGTTGAGTTCGCTTGTCCAGTTTTTTTCAGCAATAATTTGTCGAGCTGTAATAACAGCTTCCGGTTGAAAGTCCTTTGGAGTAAGGATAATTTTAATAAGTTCGTCCTTGCTGTAGTTTTTATATCTCTCGTAAAATTGTGTCTTCATAAAAATACACCCCGTCACTTGTTAATTACAATGCTATTCATTTCATCTCCACGTTGCACCCATTCCCCCAATTCCCCAATTACCCCCTCATTCAATCCCTCGTATTTAATACCCGACGCATCTAAATGCTGATAAACAGGCGAATAATCATTTCCGGAGTGGGTGGCGGCCATAGCATGGTTTTTATTAAAGCGTAAAAGTAGGAATATTTGGGGTTGGTATGACATGAGATGGTGGTTTTTTTGTTTGTTTTTTGGGAGAGGTTGGTATACTCGTTACTGGTGAGCTCATAGGCGTACGAGAGGGGGGAATATAGTTGAATTCTTGCTTTGTCGCACAAGGCATTATTGATAAGTATCTGGTACTAATTCTTTTTTTGCATTTTTCGTTCGATGATTTTTAGACTTTCCAGGTAGTTTTCTTCTGCTTCGCTAAGCGTCTTTTGCTGATATTTTTTGTAATGCTTTGTATTGTATTTTTTACCATCTGCGGCAGTTCGTAAGAATTTCTTACTAACTGAGATTTCCTTTAATTCGCCTTCACTTAAAATGTTTTTAATGTGTTGAGTAATGCCGGGGCGTTCTACTCCATAAAGCGTTGCCAATTGATCCTGTGTGAGCCAAACATCGTGTTCGATCATGCGCACATCTACCGAAATATTTTCATCTTCGGTTTTAAAAATGATAAACTCTGAATTGTTTTCCCGGTCTTTTATTACAGGCATAAGGCATCATTTACAACTTGTTTCAAAACTTCTAGTGCTAATGGCAATTTTTTCCCTGCTCCAGAATATGAATGCAGATCAAGACTCATATTTTCTTCAATTTCAATTGATTCAATTAATTTCAGGTTTAGCCTTTTCTTTGAAACATTAACATGTTTGCTCAGAAACCCAAAGAACTTATCTATCGTGTTATTTGTCAATGCTAAACCTATACTTATGTTTTACAAATGTAGTTAATTTTCCATCTATTTCAGGTCAGTTATTTTCACTAACTGCTTGTAAAAACTCAAATAATCAATTCTGGAGCGGGTGGCGGCCATAGCATGGTTTTTATAACAGCATAAAAGTAGGAATATTTGGGGTTGGTATGACAGAGGGTAGTTGGGATATTCTGGTTTTTTGTGTCATGGCTGTCTAAACCAGACCCGTCAGGTTTTTTCAAGCCCGCCGGGTGGGGTGTAAAAGAATGTGTAGATGTTGACGAAATATCCGCAGGCCGGAGGTTTGTTGCTAATCGTTTTTTCCCACGATCCTCTCCCACTGCCTTATTTATTATTTGATTAATTTTGCCAAAAATAATTAACTACACTGACTATGAGCAATAAAATTAATGTAACCTGGAGTGGTGAAATGGCGTTTGAAGCCGAAGTAAATGACTTTAAAATCAAGATTGACGCCGATGAGCAGGTAGGCGGAAAAAACACCGGACCTCGTCCAAAAGCACTTACTCTTGTTTCGTTGGGCGGATGCACAGGCATGGATGTGATCTCAATTCTTGCAAAGATGCGAGTTGTGCCTGATTATTTCAACGTAGAAGTAACCGGTCAACTCACCACCGAACACCCCAAATACTACGACAAAATCCATATCGTTTACACCTTCAGAGGAAACGACTTGCCCATGGATAAGCTGGAAAAAGCCATTAGCCTCTCGCAAGAACGCTACTGTGGCGTCAGCGAAATGTTACGAAAAGCTGCTGCAATTACCCATGAGATTATCGTGGAATAACTTCTCCCTGTTCTGACACACAACGTGGTAGGTTCTTTAGGGTGGCTTTTGGCTTTTTGCTATTGACTTTTGCTCAAAAAAACACCCTTATAATTAAACTTTTTAAGACCGAATGCCGAACACTGAACGCTGAAGGGTTGATTATTTGGTGTTCAATATTCATTATTTCATTTATCCCCCTGTTGTGAGCTTAAAAAAAACTCCCATAATTAAACGAGATTTTTAGCCAAGAGCCTGCCAACCGCTACCAGTCTCCTCCAGACAACCTCACAAAAAGGTAAGCACTTGGTTAAAACCAAAAACCACCGTAAAATCAATGTTTTACGGTGGTTTTGTTATATATTGTGCTCTTTGGCGGAGAATGAGGGATTCGAACCCCCGGATCCTTTCGGATCAACGGTTTTCAAGACCGCCGCAATCGACCACTCTGCCAACTCTCCGGGGCAAAAATAATACCTTTTTGAAAACTGACAATCTCTTGCCTGAAATTTTTGTGTTGTTTTTGGCTGTGAACAGTTAGAGCCTTATTACTGACTGAATTACAGCTGTTTGTTTTTAGCCTCGCTCCGGGTCAAACGGGATGACTTGTGTCGAAGGGTGGCTTTTTAGGTAGGTTTTGATCAGGCGACGCACTTCTTTGTTGTCGGAATACGGGGTGATGTGGTCGTGCAAAGCAATCAAGTCGTGGGGCGGGTAGTCGTTGTTGATAAACCCAAAACCTTTGTACAGGCCGTTTTCCACTTTTACCACAGCCCGCTCATCGAGAGTGCGTCCGGTTTCGATAATAAAAAAGTTGGGTTGGTCGAACTGGTAATTCTCCAGGGCTTCCTGAACACGCTGGTTGTAGCTTTCTTTTGACTCGATGCCCAGGCATGCCCCGTTGCATTGGTGAATCTGATAATGAAAACATGGTCCCTGGGTGTCGTATAAGCCACAAAGTTTCTGGCATAGTCCGTATTCGGCAATCAGCGCCTCTACATGGTTCCTTCCTTCGTTCACCGAACTGTAGGTGTACACCGGGTTTAAGGTGCTGATTACCCGCATAATTTTCAAATTCAGGTAGCCGTCGTCGTCGAAATAGGTATACAAGCCCTGGTTGTAGAATGTCCGCCGTTGTGCGCGGTTGTAGTGAGGTTGGTGCGTTTTTATTTCGTGCGATTCGAGCAGTAAGGCCACCAGCTCGTTTCCGGTGAGGTTAAACTTCACATCGGCAATTGAGTTGCGCATCTCTACAGCCTTTTTGTTCAGGTTGTTGTTCAGGTGCGACAGAATCCGGTCGTGGATATTAATCGATTTCCCGACATAAATCAGCGCCTGGTCTTTGTTATAAAAATAGTAAACCCCGGGAGCTTTCGGCAGGTTTTCGATAAGTGATTTCCCCAGCGACGACTGCATGCCTGTGAGGTTTGTGTTTTCCGGGTTTCTGTCCATGCTGAGCAGCAGTTCGAACAACCTGGTGGTGGCCAGTGCATCGCCCTGAGCCCTGTGTCGCGCGTGGTTGGCGATGTTTAGCGCCTTACATAGATTTCCCAGTCCGTACGAAGGCTGCCCCGGAATAAATTTCCGGCTCAGCTTGATGGTGTCGAGGGTTTGTCGTTGGTAGTCGTATCCCAGACTTTTGTACTCGCTGCGTATAAAGCCGTAGTCGAATCGTACGTTGTGGCCAACGATAATTTTATCTTCGGTAAGTTCGATTATTTTTTTCGCCAGTTCGTAGAATTTAGGGGCATCTTCCACCATGCGGTTGTTGATGCCTGTCATCTGTGTTATCCGGTAGGGGATTTTCTTCTCCGGGTTAATCAACGACACAAATTCATCAACAATTTTGTGTCCGTCGTGGATATAAATGGCGATTTCGGTGATTTTTTCCGCTGACGGGCTCAGCCCCGTGGTTTCAATATCAACGATGGCATACTCACTCATGAGGACTTTTTCTTACAAGTTCAACTTCATCTGGATAGCCTGAACTTGTTTTTTGAGTTGCATCAGCTCCTCGGCCATCTGGTCTTTTTCTTTGTTTGGTTCAGGAACTTCTGCACTGATATAGTTCACAAATTTCCACACCTCTTTTATTTGGTTCACCGTCAGGTCGAAAGGTTCGTACAGGGTGTTGAGCGAATGCAGCCTGAGCGATCCGTGGGATTTGATGTTGTTTTCGGCCACTTTGAACACAACGCCTTCTTCGTGGGTTATCACGATGTAGGCATGGTGGTTACGGATAAAATTCCAGTCTTGCACGTATTCGCCTGTAACATATGACCCGTCGGGGATGGGGAGCATGGAGTCGCCACTGATTTGAAAGGTGCGGTATTTTTTCTGTTTCGACAGAAAAGGCAGTTTAAAGGTGGGCAGTATGCGTATGTATTCAGGGTCGGCATAGCCCATGGCATAGCCTGCACGTGCTTTCTCGTTTACCAGCTCGATGTTTTCTTCGTTGTTTTCGTCTACCGTGGTGGCCAACACCCGCAGGTTGCCTCCTTTGATAAATATGTCGTATCCGCGTTCAAGCTGCGTCAACTGGCTCTCCGACAGGGTGCTCAAGTCGACTTTCACCAGCGTGTCGATGGCTATGCCGAAATACTCTGAAAACTGCATCAAGGCCGTGAGGTTGGGTGTGGCTACCCCGTTTTCGTAACCACTCAGGGTAGGACGTTTCGTTTTGAGCGTGAACGCCATCTCATCTTGCGTGCGACCGCGGCGTTTGCGCAATAGTTTGATGTTGTTGCTGAAATACATGATCAGGATGTTTTAGTTAAAAAAATATTTTTATCTGCCACAAAGATATAATAAATGATTATATTGCAATCAAAAAAATGATTAAAAACTAATCAAAGATACAACATATTTTTCATTTGTCAAGTTTTCTGACTAAATTTTATGGATACGACCAACCGAACCATCGCACATTTTGACCTCGACACCTTTTTTGTGTCGGTAGAGCGTCTGCACAACAGCTCTCTTGTGGGCAAGCCTGTTATCATCGGAGGCATGTCCGACAGGGGGGTGGTGGCGGGTTGCAGCTACGAAGCCCGGCGTTTTGGGGTACACTCGGCCATGCCCATGCGTATGGCGCGGCAGTTGTGCAGTCAGGCGGTTTTTATTCGTGGCGACATGGAAGCTTACGCGAAGCAGTCGCGGCTGGTAACCGAAATTATTGCCGAACAAGCGCCTGTGTATGAGAAAGCTTCCATCGATGAACATTACCTCGACATCACCGGCATGGACCGGTTTTTCGGATCGTTAAAGTGGACGCAGGAGTTGCGCGAGCAGATCATCAAACACACAGGACTACCTATTTCGTTTGGCCTTTCGGTAAACAAAACGGTTTCAAAAATCGCTACCGGGCAGGCCAAACCCAACGGCGGTATTTATGTGCCACAACAGCAGGTGAAGCCTTTTATATTTCCGTTGTCTATCCGGAAAATCCCTATGATAGGAAGTAAAAGTTTCCGGCTGCTACGTTCCATGGGAGTTTCTACCATCCAAACCCTCAGTGCCATACCTCCCGAGATGTTGGTTCAGGTGATGGGTAAAAACGGGCTGGTGGTATGGAAAAAAGCCAATGGCATCGACCCTTCGCCTGTGGTGCAGTATTCGGAGCGCAAGTCGTTGAGCACCGAGCATACCTTTGAACAGGACACCACCGATCTGGTGGTTTTGCGCAACCTGCTGATCGCGATGGTCGACAAGCTCGCCTACGGGCTCCGAAAAAAGAACAAGCTCACCGGGCTGGTTTCCGTAAAGATAAAGTACGCCAACTTCGATACCCACACCTTGCAACATCAGCTGGCTTACACTTCCTTCGACCATGTGCTCATCGACACGGTACTCGGACTTTTTAACCGACTCTACACCCGGCGTATGCTTATCCGGCTCATAGGGGTGCGCTTTGGTCAGCTGGTAGGCGGAAACCAACAACTCGACCTCTTCGACGAAGCCCCTCACTTGTCTGATCTGTACAAGGCCGTCGACCAAATAAGGCTGCGCTACGGAACTGGCTCTTTGTTGCGCGGCGTCAGCTGTCCCCGGCCTGTTTCTCCCAAAGGGTAATCATGTTAAAGCACTTATAAAACCGAATCATGTACCTTAACGTGCATTCATACCACAGCTTACGCTACGGAACGCTTTCCGTTGAACAGCTCGTTGAAATAGCTGTGTCGCTTGGCGTGAAAACGATGGCTCTTACCGACATCAATAACTCCTCGGCCATACTCGATTTTGTGAGGACCTCGGAAAAGGCCGGCATAAATCCTGTGGCAGGGATGGAATTCCGCGATGGCGACAACTTGTTGTTTGTGGGAATTGCCCGAAACAACAAGGGGTTTATGGAACTGAACAATTTTATGACTGCCATCAACCTGGGAGAGAAGACGTTTCCCCATGGCGACATGAGCAGCCTGCCGGATGAGTTTACCGAAGTATTTTTGATTTATCCTTTTGGACAAGAACCCCGCCGCCCTTTAAGCGATCATGAATTTATAGGGGTGAAGCCCGCTATGGTTAATTACCTGATCAGGCAAACTGCCCGCCAACTGAACCGCATGGTGGTGCTGCAACCCGTCACCTTCGCCGATGCCAAAGGGTGGTATTTACATAAAAACCTGCGTGCCATCGACCACAACCTGTTGTTAAGTCATTTAAAAACAAATATGTATGCTTCTTCGGATGAGCTTTTTGTGCCGCCACAGGAACTGGAGTCGCTTTTCGCGGACTATCCTCAGGTAATACGCAACACGAACGAACTGCTACACAGGTGTAGTATAGGTTTTGACTTTGCTGCCGTGAAGAACAAAAAAAGCTTCACGGGAAGTCCTTCCGACGACAGGATATTGCTCGAGAAACTGGCCAACGACGGGTTCAAATATCGGTACACCGAAAAAAATACCATTGCCAGCAAGCGTTTGGCCGACGAGCTGAAGGTAATCGACGCACTAGGATTTTCAGCCTATTTCCTTATTACCTGGGACATTATCCGTTATTCGATGTCGCGCGGTTTTTATCACGTGGGCAGGGGAAGCGGAGCTAACAGTGTGGTGGCCTATTGTTTAAAAATTACCGATGTCGATCCTGTTGAGCTGGACCTGTACTTCGAGCGGTTCATCAACTCGCAGCGCAGCAGTCCCCCCGATTTCGACATTGATTTTTCGTGGAAAGACAGAACCGAAGTTCAGGATTATATCTTTAAGCGCTACGGACGACAGCACACGGCCTTTCTGGGCACATCGGTTACGTTCAGAGGAAAGTCTATTTACCGCGAGTTGGGCAAGGTGCACGGCCTGCCGAAGGCCGAAATCGACCTGCTGACCACAAACCCGGCGGCTGAGGTGGGGAAGAGCAAGCTTACCCGTCATATCCATTCCATCGCCCTGATGATGCAGGATTTCCCCAACCAGCGGAGCATCCATGCCGGCGGTATCCTGATCTCAGAAGAGCCCATAACGGCCTATTCGGCGCTCGATCTGCCGCCAAAAGGATTTCCTACCGTGCAGTGGGATATGTACGTGGCAGAATCGGTCGGATTCGAGAAAATCGATATCCTCAGCCAGCGCGGTATTGGGCATATTAAAGAGGCTGCCGACATTGTTCGGGCAAACCGCGGACTGGAAGTTGATGTGCACCGCGTGGCAATGTTTAAAAACGACCCTAAAGTCCGCGCTCAGCTGCGCAAAGCCGAAACCAACGGATGTTTTTATATCGAAAGTCCGGCCATGCGCGGGCTGCTAAAAAAACTAAAATGCGATAATTACCTCACCCTCGTGGCGGCAAGCTCTATTATCCGACCCGGCGTAGCCCGATCGGGCATGATGCGCGAGTATATCCAACGCTTTCATCATCCCAAAAGCATTAAATACCTCCACCCGGTGATGAAAGAACAGCTTCAGGAAACTTACGGTGTCATGGTGTACCAGGAAGATGTGCTAAAAGTATGCCATCATTTTGCCGGCCTCGATTTAACAGATGCCGACATCCTGCGCCGTGCCATGAGCGGTAAATTCAGGTCGAAAGCTGAGTTTCAGCACATCGTGGACAAGTTTTTCAGCAACTGCCAGGCCCGCGGCATAGCCCCGGAAACCACAAAAGAGGTGTGGCGGCAGATCGAAAGCTTTGCCGGCTATTCGTTTTCAAAGGCCCATTCGGCTTCGTATGCCGTAGAGAGTTTCCAGAGCCTGTACCTGAAAGCCTATTACCCGCTCGAATTTCAGGTAGCGGTAATCAACAATTTCGGCGGGTTTTATCATACCTGGGTGTATTTCTACGAAGCCCGACGACAGGGAGGTGTGCTACATCTGCCATGCGTCAACAGCGGGTTTGAAAAAACATCCATCGCGGGGATGAATATTTACACGGGTTTTGTTCATGTGGCCGGACTGGAGACTAAGTTTGTGGAACGATTCCTCGACGAGCGCCGGGATAATGGTGAATTCGCAGGGTTGGAGGATTTTGTCAGGCGGGTAAACCCGGGTCTGGAGCAGCTTATCCTGCTCATCAGGATAGGGGCGTTCCGGTTTACAGGCAAGCGCAAGTCGCAGCTTTTGTGGGAGGCGCATCTGCTTCAAAAAACCAATAAGCCCGCGCCGAAAAGCCTGCGGTTGTTTGAGGTGCGCAGCAAACAATACCAACTTCCCGATCTGGATTATAACGCGTTGGAGGATGCTTACGACGAAATTGAATTGATTGGATTTCCGCTCTCCATGAGCTATTTCGATATGCTCAAGACTACTTTCAGGGGTGAAATCATGGCTTGCGAAATGGATAATAAAATCGGGTCAACAGTGCGGATGGTCGGATTGTTGGTCACCATAAAATACGTTAAAACGGTGAGAGGCGAGCTCATGCATTTCGGTACGTTTTCTGATGCCCGGGGCGAGCTTTTCGACACCACCCACTTCCCCGATTCCCTGAAAAGTTATCCCTTCAGAGGGCATGGTGTTTATCTCATCCTGGGCAAGGTGGTTACCGAGTTTGGCTACGCCTCTCTGGAAGTGAGGAAATTAGCACGGCTTGGTTTTCTCGAAGACCCGCGTGCCGGATAAATGCAGGGTGATGGCAAGGCTTTTAAAAACCCTTTACCCTGGTGGCAATAAAATACCCGGCTGTAGCTACTGAGGCCGTCAGCACCGTCCCCCAGATTAAATCGATGATGACGATGGCCACAGGCCAGTTTTTCATCGTGGCCAGGTTGGTTAAATCGTAGGTGGCGTAGGCTACCAGGCCAAAAAAAGCACCGTAGAGGATGGCATGAATCAGCGATTGTTTTTCGATAGCCGGAAAAACCACGAACACAAGAATGGCCGCAATATAAAGCAGATAGAAGATAATGGCCGCAAGCCAGTTTACTTCGTCGCTCAGGTAATGCCCCAGGTATTTGGCATACAGGTTTTTGGCTATCAACCCAAGCCAAACCATGTCGATAGCGAAAAACACAACCGTTGTAAGCAGGTAAGTGACAACAATTTTTGAGAAAGTCATAGTAGTAGTTTTATGGCTAAAGTACAAAAAGGTTGGATTACAATACCCCTCCCCAAAAAAAACCGGAAAACTCCATTGTAACAACTCGAATTTGTTTTTTTTCGCTTTCGTTACAACCAAGCTGTTGAGCCATAACCTGAGCTAAAATTTCCAATTTGCCTTTTTCAGGTTATTAAACCTGTTGCCTGGAGAAAATAGTTTTGGGATAGGGTAAGATGAAAAAGTGAAGCTAAATATGCTCTAGTCTAAACACAATAAACCAAAAGACACTTTCCTCCGCCCAAAATTTAACCGAATTGCAATATGGGCAACCTGCTAAACAGAGGTCTATCAATCGGGATCGAATTTTAGAATGACAATAAAATTACTTGGTTAAAACAAAGTGAACTCATTAAAACAGTCGCGAAGAATTGGAAGAAACGGCGTTAATCCCGAGAACTCTTAATAAAAGCACATTTCAGGAATAAAAAGAGGCTGCCTTTTCGGAGACAGCCTCTTTTTTATAAAAGTGGTATCTTTAAGTTACTGAATAATCACTTTTTTGTTCATCATGCCCTCGGTTGAATTCCATTGGATGATAAACAACCCTCTGGAAAGTCCTTTAATATCGATGGGTACAATTCCATTAAAGGCTGGAAGTGTCTGTTCGCGAAGTATTTGCCCCTGCAAGTTGATAACACGTACGACAATAGGAATTAAAGATTTTCCCCTCAGCCTTAATTCATCTCTGGCCGGGTTGGGGAAAAGCAGCACTTCATTTGAGGTGTTTTCCTCGTCTATACTGGTGCTACACGATCCTTCATCGGTTACAACAAACTGGTGCATCATCCCACCTCCTTCTGAATCTTCATGTGTAAGAATATGACAATGATACATATAGGTTAATTTGTAATCCACAGGGCTGGGGTAGTCGTCAAATACAGCCATAAAGCGAACCTTCCAATAGGGATGAACCAGGATATCATCTTTAGGGCCATTCAATCCCAGTGAGTCGAGGTTAAGCCTGTTTCCTGTTGAATCGGTAATATCAAGAATACGGAAGAAAATTTTGTGAATATGAAAAGGGTGAGCCACCCCTGATATGTTATGGATGGTCCAGATTTCCTTGGCTCCGACACACACAGTATCATTGATGGTCATCATGTTGTATGTGGTGCTGTCGATGGTGAAACCACCGCCGGCTCCAGGCATTTTAACCAACAATTTTGTTCTGTGCCGGGTTACACCCATAGTGTCCTGCAAGTTGGGAACCCAGGGCGATACAAAGTCAACCAAATGATCAACAGGAGTATATCCGGACGGATCAGCAACAATACGCAGTTCTAGAAAAGCATTGCCAGATGTTGGATCCATTCCTCCGCCACCTCCACCGCCAGGTAGTGGTGGTGGAGCATAGGGGCTACCTACAATAAAATTCGGCAAAAATTCCTTTAGATTTCTCAGGTAAACAATATCCCCTACATGCTTGTCCGTGAGATCAAGAATAATTTCGGCACGTGCTCCAGGGCCTGTGACCAAAGTTTTTAGTGTGTCAGGTTTAAGCGTATAACCTCCATCGGTAGCTACCAGTACAAAATCATCCATATGCGATATAATGGTATCCGTGTACGAAGATGAAACGCCAAACTGCATTCCTTTTCTGGTGGAGCCGTTTAATATGCGCAAACGCACTAGGTGAGCCGGTACTTCCATATAAGGATTGGTAACCCCGTTTACAATATTATAGGGATGCTTCGACTTGGTGGTATCCACGGTATAAATAAATGCATTGGTAGTAAAATCGATGGTGTCACGTTTTATGGATAAATCACCGATAATCACCGGAATGTCGTCAACGCCATAGGTGTTAGGCAATGCATGATTGATGGCGTCCACCTGTTGTGCAGAAATAATCATCCCCGAAAGGCCTAACTGCACTTGAGGATAGGTGTTGTTGTGATAATGAGGATGATACCACATGGTGGAAGTGCTATCGAGATTAGTAAAATTCACATTCCAGGTTTCCCCCTGAGCAATAGGCTGATGAGGGCCTCCATCCAGATAAGCCGGTACTTCAGCCCCGTGCCAGTGTGTAGTGGTTGGCTGGGTGAGTAGATTGGTCACCTGAATGTTGGTAGGATGACCGGTATGCCATAAAAGTGTCGGTCCCAGGATACTCATGGTGGAATCTCCGGCCAGGTTGTAAGCCCAGGTTTGATACCCTTGTTGATGAGAGGTGCCATTCATAATGGAATCGTTGGGGTCGCCTGGATTAAACTTGTGGTTGTAAAACTGCCGCATTTCCAGTCGAATAGTATCAATACTAGCATCCAGAAGTGGTGGAACCGGAATACGGTTGATAAAATCGGGCTGAGCAACCATTAAAGAGGAAATCACCAGGAAGCCAATCAGAAGAAGATGTTTTTGAAGGTAGTTGGTTTTCATGCTTGTTGATTTAGTTAAACTTAGTAGTTGAAGTTCTGTTGTTAAGATCGCTAATGTAGAATTATTCCAAATAGAAAAGCCGACTTATGCAAACTATCATATTTTGAGCATATCCAGAAAAAATCAACTGCAGCCTTGCCAGCAAATCAAAAATCAGGGTTAAATAACTTCGGGCACCTCAAAAAAAAAACTGTTATGTGTAATACAAGGATACTTCGCCCAATGCTAATAATACCAGGGGTGTTTGAATGTATTGAGAAATTTCTGTAAAAATCATGTTTCCTAAAAAAGAAACATTTTTTTTTGTAAAAAGTTTTAAATGGATGGGTTTTAATACCGTATTGAATTTTTGGAAGGAGCTAAGAAACTGTCTAAAATTAGAAATAGAAGCAATTGAGGAGGTGAAAAAAAAGATTAAAAAAGCGTAATAAAAAACTGACTATCAGTATGATATGTGGATAAAATCATGTAAATTTATGGTGT